>Ga0193708_1000001_pt1 | contig 132904 bp, 269 predicted proteins | sample H3c1metaG_FD_160570 | JGI IMG/M metagenome (GOLD analysis project Ga0193708, IMG submission 160570) | Soil microbial communities from a riparian zone of the East river system, Colorado, United States - H3c1 | ecosystem: Environmental > Terrestrial > Soil > Riparian zone | place: USA: East...
CCTGTGAGGTTGACCAACTCAACCCCAGCCCCTCACCGGCCCCTGCAAGGCCTGTGGTTGTCTCTCCTGACTTCACCGGCTAACCTGGCCGTGTAGTTCCGGGCACTCAGAGTTCGGTGCCATCACGCCCGCCGTGGTATCGACACTAGGCTGCTTTGCCGGTTCAATCCCGGAGTGCCCGCTATATAAATCCCACAAAGAAAGAATAGGAATATGATGGAGCCGTAGGTTTCTGAAAAGTTATACGTTGTAGTCAGGGGCGATCTTGATCCTGGTGTGCAAACTGCGATGGCTGTACATGCTGCTGTAGAGCATGCATGTAAGTGGCCAATCGAAACATATCACACCGATGTGGTCGCGGTACTTGAAAGCCCTGACGAGTACAGGCTTCAAGAACTGTGGAATGATCTAGAGGCTAAGAACCTTTATGTTGTACCATTCCATGAACCTGACTTGAACGACGAGTTGGTATCACTTGCAATAATCACTGGCAAGGTACCTTCTCTAAGTCGTCTCCCCCTTCTCTTTTCTAGGTCACAGGGGAGGGGGTGATAAACGTGACTATTGTTGAAACTAAGCCGGACAAGGATCAGACTATCCGCAAGCTCGCGGCTCAAGTGGTTGAGCTTAAGTCCGAGATTGGTGCACTCAATGCCCAACTGGATGGCAACATCCCTAAGGCTACTGAGTGGCTGCAAAGCAAGGTTTGGCGTCAGCGCCTTGCTCTGGATACTCTTAACCGTCGAGTCGTTACTCAAAGGTTCATCCTTCGTACTCTGAATGAACTTGGTAGGGACCTAACCCGAGAAGAGTACATTCAGGCGAGAGATGCCCAGCGTGAGGGTCTTAAGGACCGCATAGCTGAGGAGTCTGCTTAATTTATTTGGGGTGATAGCCAATCAGGCGAATCATGATACCCAAAGCACAAACATTGGCTATCGCCCCAACTATACTAGCCATAGCTGTAACGTACCCCACCATAGCATCGCTAGCCATAGGTGAATCGAACTCCATGTACTCGAACGCTAGCCATAGCTGTAACGTTGCACCAGGTAGTCCACGCTAGCCAGGTAGTCCACGATACCCATGGGAGAAGCGCTAAGCCAAGGTCGAAACGATACCCATTGCATCGGACGCTAGCTATAGATCAATCAGCCACAATCGAGCCGTAGCCTAGTGCCACCTACGCTGATTGTTAATACCCCCGAGGCCATCTTGGGATTGGCATCCGATTCTAAATCGGATTGCTGCGGGTTCGAATCCCGTCGGGGGTACTGAATGAAAATACATAATGATCTTTCTGGTAAATGCTTCAATGAGTATCTTGGTAGGGATATAGATGTGCCCCGGAGACTACATATCTCCGGAAGGCTTGGTAAGGTAATTATTGGGGATAGGACACAGGCGTGGTTGCCTGTATTGGGGGTTATGCCGCTTAAGTGGTACTGGTGGTGGTTTATTGTCTATGAACCATCTAACCCCAAGAAGGGACTACTTGCCAAGCGCCACCCAGAGTGGTATGGTCTAAAAAACGTATGAAGGGATTTCACAAACTCAGAGTAACTACAGAAGGTGATGTAAGGTATCTCAGCGGATTAATTAACGTCTACTTAGATGATGTTCAAATTTATCCCCGCTCCTTACAATTAGATCTTGAAGCCGGGTCAGTTCCAAGAGTCTTCCTAGATCTAGACATTCGAGAATTAGAAATTAGTGCAGATGCTCTTGTAGCTCTGCAAGCTTATGTAAAGGAGAAATCTTGACTGATTCCAATTATACTGCATTGGTCATCGTGCTCGACCGTTCTGGAAGCATGGATGATATTAGAACTGACGCACAAGGGTCGCTCAATCAGTTCATCAGGGACCAAAAGGCTGAGCCGGGTAAGGCTACATTGACTTTGGTACAGTTCGATTCCGGATACGAGCTAGTCCATCTCAATACCCCTCTGGGCGAGGTTCCTGAGATTGTATTGCACCCGCGAGGTAGTACAGCTCTGCTAGATGCTGTTGGATTTACCGTAGGTAGGATTGGTGAATCCCTGGCATCTATGTCAGAAAACGATAGGCCTGGTAAGGTTCTTGTCGCCATTGTTACTGACGGCCATGAGAACGCATCACGTGAGTGGACATATGACTCAGTGAAGAGGCTCATTGATGAGCAGCGCGATAAGTGGGGATGGGAATTTATTTATCTAGCTGCCGATGAGAATGCTGTTCACGAGTCTGCTAAGATGGGCATTGGTGCTGGAGCAACACATACCTGGGTTGGTACAGCTAAGGGCGTGCGTGCTGCCGGCCAGTCTTTGAACAGTTACTCAAGCTCATATAGGTCTACCGGTGTAGGCAAGTTCGATGACGAGAACAAGGAATGAATTGGTTCTTATTCATTTACCTTGAACTTAGAAAGGTAATGGATAAGGCGTGGGTGACTGAGCCATATCTAATGGCTCTGGGTGTAAGCTGGCTAATACTCCTGCTGGCGATCTTTTTGGTTAGCCTAGCGTGGGCTGAGATAGTCTTATTGATCATAATGTTTGCTGTCACTGGTTGGTTTTTTGTCTTGTACTTGAATCAAACATGACGGAACACGATGAGTGCATATCGTGTGATGGGGTAACACCAGAAAATGAGTGTCCAGACTCAGAACGCCCCTGTGGACATCATTGTAATTGTTCCTGGATACACGACCACTGCCACTGGTGTGGTGTAGAATTTGGGGAAGAGGGCAAGGAAACCAAGATGACACATGATGACTTTACTGACGAAGATGAGGCAGCGGTAGATAACGTACTAGCTGACCACCCGGACCTAGTCGAACGGTTGGCTAATGGAGATGTAAATGCTTTAGTAGAGATGCTAAAGATACTGGGCGAGAAGCAGAAAGAATATGATGACTGATTATTCACAATACCCTGCCCACCCGCTAGCAGGCATCCCACAGGAGGTCCTGGATATCGCCCGGGACTATCTCCAGAAGTGTGTTATTGAGGGTGATCTAGATAATCCGCATCCGGAGATAGTTGAGTCTATTGCTGACTCAGTTGTCCTCTTAATCGTAGAGGCAGGATACAAAATTATTAAGTAACGGCGTGCCCCCATAGCTCAGAGGATAGAGCGCTTGATTCCGGATCAAGAGGCCACAGGTTCGATTCCTGTTGGGGGTGCTTATGACTGAAGATCCTTTTAGTGCTAGGCTAAGAGAAATCTTAACATTTAAAATATCTACATGGAATGTAGACTATAATACTAAAATAGTATTTTGGCTTGACGAAAATCAAACTATAGACATCTCCAATCTTATCAAGCATGTTAGCATCGGACATATAGAATTCAAGTAGGGTCTTCTCGATGGAATGCTCTAATTGCGGTGAGACATTCGATCCTATAGCTACACGTTGGAGATGTCCATATTGCGGTCACAAAGAGCACTGCTGTGACGGATAAGCTAATCATCCGCACATCAGATAGGGAATCATTTCGTCGCTGTAGACAGGCTTGGGATTTTGGTTCCAAGATAAGACAAAATTGGGATTATGTACCCGGAGTTGAACCTCTAGACTTCGGTACGGCTATACATGCGGCCTTAGAGGTTTATTATGATCCACGTCGTTGGGGCGACGATCGTTCAGTCGTAGAGCAAGAGGGCGTTATGGCCTTCTCTAATCACATGGCTGACTGGAAGAGGAGACTCCATAAGTCCCGACAATGGGACATGATGGAGGATGAGTGGCGCGCCCATAATGTACTTGGTCGAGGCGTACTCAAACACTTCTACACATGGGCTCCAGTTATGGACGACCAGTGGGAGCCACTTAAGTCGGAGCTTGAATTCGAAGTCCCTATCCCTATACCAGATGGATTTGTGATTCCGGTAGGCTGGGGACGTAGTCCAGAAAACAACCTACTTAAGGTAGTCGATGACAAACTAATACCTGTTGTTTATCAAGGACGAATCGACCTCATTGCAAGGAACATCAGAACTAATAAGGTCTATATCATTGACCATAAGACTCGTGGGCAGTTTGGTGATTACGAGCACTACGAGTTAGACACACAGGCGTCCAGTTACGCCTGGGTTCTTAAGAAGATTCTAAAGATCGATGTCCATGGAATCATATTCCAGGAGCTGAGAAAGAAGGCTCCCCAAGAACCAAAGGTTCTTAAGCGTGGAGCGCTTTCTAAGGATAAAGGACAAAGTACTACTGCTGAGATTTATCGAGCGGCTGTACTACGCGCTGGTCATCCTATAGCAGAATATGAAGACTTTATTACTTTTCTGGAGACGGAAGGCCAGCAGTACTTCCGGCGTATCCAAGTCGATCGCTCAGAAAAAGAACTAGAAATCATTGGCCGTAATGTTATCGATGAGGCCATTGATATGCTAGACAACCCAAGAATATATCCTAGCCCTAGTGGTATTAATTGCAATGGATGTAGATACAGAGAACCCTGCCTAATGAAGCAGGATGGCTCTGATTCACAATACTATCTCGATCATTCTCTTCTCTATGAAAGGAGAAGTTAAATGGGTATCTTACAAATCGTATTTGTAATCTGGTTTATCGGGTGGGTAGTAGCTATATATCCGATTTATAACGCTCTGGTAATTAATCAGATGAAGCAAGTCGCTAAGAAGAGTGGGACTCCATCTAAGGTAGAGTTAGACAATGGCGATATTGTAAACGCTGCTGTTGGTGCAACATTCTTTAGCCTGTTCTGGTATATCGCCGTCCCTTTCTTTATTTCCTTTGCAATCCGGAATCAGGGAAAGCCTAGGATCGAAGCAGAGATTATCAAGGTCAAGGACGACTACAGGCATAAGCAGCTCGTAGAGAAGGCTAGAAAAGAGTTGGAGTCTGATTCAGTAGTAGAAGCTAAGGCTGTTGAGCGCTATACTTCCCAATCAGCGCTTAGAAGAATGAGCCGAGATCCACTGGACTATGATCGTTAAATGTAGCGGTAGCAGGCGGTATCCTACGGAGAGTATGGTCACCCACACGGGGCAGGTGTTGCCGTCTTCGGCTGGCACCTGCCCCGTGTGCTATTCTCGCGTCGAGCTGGAAGCTTCGATCATCTCCGATCACTTCCATCGTGTTCCTTGCGGTAACAATTTGTGCCCTAGCCCGGACTGTCAGGCATGGTACGACGTCGCCGAAGTTGATTTGGGGTGACCATGTGTCGCAAATGTCTAGCTAAGCCTAGGTACAAGCAGGGTGAATGGTGCTCCCGTTGTATCTACGATGTATGCTGCAAGAACTATCCTAAAAAAGAGCCTAACGGAGCTTACTCGATGTGTATCCATGGCGGTAAGCACGGAAGTATCGCAAAACTAAAGGATTTATAGATTAGGTTGACCTAGATCCTTCATGGTGATAGAGTGCACTCCACCCAAGATTGGTATCACCATATGGAGAGCACGAATTGTCTATCCCGGAATCAGAAATTCTAACCCAAGACAATTTAGGTGGACTAAGAGTTAGATCGGTTGTTGAAGAAGCGGAATACTTCAACCTTATGATCTACGGGGAAAGTTCAGTCGGTAAGACCACACTCGCCGGATCGGCCGTAGAAGTGCCTGAGATGCGGCCAGTGATATTCTTGGACATTGAGGGTGGTACACTGTCTCTGCGGGATAAGTACCCAGAGGTAGAGAAAGTACGCATCGATGGTTGGAACGACTTAGTCGATGTTTACATAGATCTCAAAGATAACCCCACAAGATATAAGACGGTTGTCCTAGACTCCGTAAGCGAACTTGAAGAGTTCGGCATGGAAGAAATCATGAATAGGGCAATCAAGAAGGCAGAAGATGAGGGAGACGAGAGGGACCCTGATCTTCCCCAAATTGGGGAGCATGGGAAAAGCTCTAATAGAATGCGGAAGGTTATTCGTAGGTTCCGCGATCTTCCCATGAATACGGTTTTTACCGCTCTTGAGCGAGTTGATGTAGACAAGAAGAATCGTCGCACTATCAAACCTAGGCTTTCACCGAAGCTCTCCAGCCAAGTCTCCGGATTCCTTGATGTGGTCCTCTACATGTATAAGAAGGAAACCGAAGACGAAATTAGGCGGGTAGTTTTATCAGAAGCGACAGACGAAGTTATAGCCAAGGATAGAACGAATAGGCTTCCGCAAACAATTGCTGATCCAACAATGAGCGCGATTTACGACTTCGCGATGCGAATGAAAGGTGACGAAGCATGAGTGACGGCGACGACCTTGTAATTGACTTTACCGATCAGGAAGCTTATGGAACGGGCTATGAGCCTCTTCCACGTGGTTGGTATAACTGCGTTATTAGCGACTGGGAAGCATCTGAAGTCAAGAAGGAAGGTGGCAAGTTCCCTTCCGGCACTCCAGGTACTCGTTGGGAACTTACCGTTGACGACGAGAGTGAATTCGACGGTAGGAAGCTCTGGATTAACCACTGGCACCACGCCAAGAGTATTCCCTTTCTTAAGGGCTTCCTACAATCTACTGGCAAGTTCACTGAGGAAGAGCTTAACGGACGTCTACACCCAGACGACTTCCGTGAGCGTGCGATTAACTGCCGAGTTCAAGCTCGTGCAGTGATCAAGGAACCTACTGGTGGATACGATCGAACCAACGAAGTGAAGTCAATCAAGCCCGCTGGCTCTGAGAAGAATTCAGGCTCCGGTGGTTCGGGGCTTCTCCCCTAACTAAGAACTGGGCAAATGCCCTGAATCCAATTTAATACAGCACTTTTTAAAGGTGTTGCCGGGAGATTGTCCCTCTGCCAGGTTTTCCCCTTTCCCTTTCCTGGCACAACAAAGCCATGCTAGCTGAGGTCGAGCTTTGTTGCAGTAGGGCAATCTCCTGGCAACTTTTTATATAAAAGGGGAGGTAAGTGCAAAAAGACTCTGGCATCGCTTTCATTAAATGGTGTCTGGGTGTGGATTCAGGCTGGGCCGCCATCGGGTCTAAGCATTACCGAACTAATGCTTGGAGATTGGCGACCTTCCCCTACGGCGCCGATGGTGACGATGACACCATAGCGGACTACATATCTAAAAAAGGCAGAAGTAGCAATATGTACTTCTGCCCCACAGTTCTCCGAGGACCAAAGAGTCGCAAAGAGAACATTTCACTTAGTACTGTTGCTTGGGCAGATCTTGATTATTGCTCACCCGACAAGATGCAGGTGCCTCCAACTGTTGTTGTTGAGACATCTCCAAATAGATATCAGGCTTATTGGAAGTTAGTAAGACCTGAATCTGCGCTCGATGTTGAGGAAATCAATCATCGAATCGCCAAGTTCCATGAGGAAGATGGATGCGATCAGGGTGGCTGGGATCTTACCCAGCAGCTGCGTATCCCAGGAACCAATAACTTCAAATATCTTGGAAGCTATTCCAAGACAATCATAGTCAAGATCATTGAGCAAGACTTCAACAAGAAGTACGAGCTATCTGATTTTGACATATATCCAGCAACCAACTTTCGCCACAAGACGCCTGTACCCGAGCTTGTGGGATACAAAGATGGCGATGGTAGAGACATAATTTATAACCCGACAGTTCGTACTAGGCTACATGCGTCTGCGTATGAATTGTTCGAAGAGACTCCAACTGGCTCGTGGTCAGAGAAGCTGTTCAAACTAGAGCTTCTACTTCTCTCGGCTGGCCTATCGGACAACGAAGTATTCACTGTTGTCAAAGAGGCTGGATGTAATAAGTACGAACGAGACGGTAGACCCGATGAGCACCTGTGGGAAGATGTTTGTCGTGCCAAGGCGCAATATTCACATCAAAGCCCATCCCCCTCGGCTTATGATAACAGTGTTGGCTCTGACACCGTTTACATCCCTAAGATGCCTCTCCTCACAGAGGACGAGCATGCTCTGGCTAAACAACGAGAAACCTTTATAGAACGCTATGTCAAATGGGCTAGCGAGAAGACCGATGCTTCACCTCAATATCATGAGGCTGGTGCATTCACAATTCTATCAGCACTGCTGGCAGGCGTAGTAAAGATACCTACATCTGCCGGCACGTTCAGAACAAACCTGTGGTTCATGACCCTGGGCGAAACAACTCTAAGTCGTAAGAGTACGGCTATGGGTTACGCCATGTCGATGATTAAAGAAATCGACAAAGAATGCATGCTCGCCACAGATGGAAGTATTGAGGGCGTCCTTGACGCTCTTACAACGAGGCGGAATAGATCATCAATTTATAACAAGGACGAATTCTCTGGCCTTCTACAGGCCATGGCAAAAAAGGACTATTTGGCTGGCGCGATGGAGAGCTTCACACAGCTCTACGACAGCCAACACCTGAGGCGACTTCTTCGTAGTGGACCAGTAGACGTTCAAGATCCAATCTTCATCATGTATACTGGTGGCATTAGAGATGCGGTATACACCACCATAGAAACAGCACACATCGCTAGTGGATTTATACCTAGATTCATCTTTGTATCACCGACTGTAGACCTAACTCGACAGCGCCCAATAGGCCCTGTGATATTCGAGAATATGTCTGGTAGAACAGCCCTAGTAAATGGGTTACAGTGCGTGTATGATCATTACAACGATATGTCATATGACGATGACGACAAAAATGATGGATCTATAAGAATGCCTAAGACATGGGAAGCCACACTCTCCCCTGAAGCTTGGGCGTTATACAATAGAATTGAACATACAATGCAGAAGATGGCATTTGAATCTGATGTTAGAGACTTGATGATGCCGATGATGGATCGTCTTGCCAAGTCAGGCATAAAGATGGCAGCGCTTATCGCAGCCGCAGAGAGATTGAATGATACTATCACGGTTCACATAACAGATATCATTCACGCCTTTCACTACATCGAAAGCTACCTAGAATACTCGATCGAAGTTGTATCCAACGCTGGCAAGTCTGCTAGTGAGATACTTATCGAGCGAATGGCAAATTACATCACTGATAATCCTGGTGTGTCACGAGCACTTCTAATGCGCAAGTATCACCTAACATCTAAATCAGCGGATGGAACGTTTAGTACCTTGATAGATCGTGGACTCGTCTACGCTTCTAAGAAGGCTGCTGGACTATCGTTCTTCCCAATGAACAGCCAATCAGAAGGTGATGATAACCCAGGAACGACAATGGTGATGGACAAACCTGTGACTGAAGGAGAGATCGACTTTGGTGGACCAACCGGACCCGCATAAGAATCAATTATCTGATGGAGCAAAGAAAGTACTAGAAATCCTACTTATAGGAATCGTGGGGGCAATAGGCTTATCTATCATTGGCTTCATATTAATAGGACTACTAGCTTGGGCTAATTATGTACTGGGGTAAATCATGAAGCTTGTAGTGTCCGGTAGTAGAGACTTTGAAGAATCCAATGATCACTACGCAAAGCTATTTATAGAAGCCACGCTTACCGGCCTGCTGGTCCGTGCCATGACCGGCCCTCCGCGGGTAGACTTAGGGTGGTTCAGCCTGTACGAAGGTGGGTGTCCCACAGGGGCGGACAGGATCGCTCGGGAGTGGCTGACCGCTCAGAGCGTGACCAACCTGGGCATTGCCCTACCTGACGGTTGGATTGTTGCAGGCAGAACGTTTCGCCCCGAATGGAACAAGTTTGGACGTCCTGGGGCGAACCATATTAGAGATAGAGAAATGATGGATGCCCTACAAGAGGGTGATCCTAAAGAACGAAGATTAGTAATCGCATTCGTCAATAAGCCCAAAGAAGAATCAGTGGGCACCAACAACTTCATTGAGCTAGCTCATGACGAAGGTGTCCCATACCTAGTAACGAGGTACTACAAATGATTACCATTACCATCAGGCTTCCAGGTAGCCCCACGGTTATCGCTGACATGGGCCAGATTATTCATTCGGCTCTTGTTGCCAACGCTGTTGTCCAGGTAGAGAATGACCATCCGGTCCTTGCTGGGGTAGGTGAGTTGGAGCCTCTTGATGGCACAAAGGTTAGTAAGGAACACAAAATCGTCAAATAGTAAAGGCTTAATTGCACCCCAGTGTCTGCAAAGTATTCGCCCAGGTTTGGTAGGTTAAGACCTGGACTAGGATCACGGGCTGTAGGAAGCTACAAGCTGCACACTGGGAACGTAGTAGACGTTAGAGTGCAGCTTACCATGGGTAAATCACCCACGGTGATGCGAAGCCCATATATCAAGCTTCCATTTTTTGAAGCTGAGAATGTTGATTGGAGTGTCTTATTTATAGCTAGAAGTCATGATTGGCCCGATGACAAGGCATTCCATATAATGGGTAAGATTGAGAATGGCAACGCTACCGTAGACATTGATAAGGCTTGGCCCTTTGTGTGGGCCAGGGGAGATCACTTATTTATGGTTGCCATTTACATGCACCGGGGAATTGCGTGAGTTCTTTCAACCAGAGAAGACGGGTGAATGAAGAATTATGCATTAAATAAGAAGTACACTCCACCTAAATGGGCTATCATGGAGCGCTTTGAAGTAAAGCTTTCCGATGGAGCCGAACCATATATGATTAGATGGAGAATTATACAAACCCCTATACTGGGGGTATATATACACAAATTTAATAGCCATGATGCCAGCATGCTTCACGATCACCCATGGTCGTTCTTCTCCTTTGTTCTAAAGGGAGGATATTGGGAGCGCAGGAGTTACGGCCCAAATCTCTACCATGTCAGATGGTTCAATGCCAAGCGGGCTAATCATCCGCACTATGTAGAGGTTCTTGACAAGACACCAACTTGGACGTTGGTCATTGCGGGACGCAGACAGCGTGAATGGGGGTTCATAGATCGTGCGGGGAACTGGACGAAATATGTCTAGGGTCAAGTTCTTCATGGACACCGAATTCATTGAAGACGGAGAAACCATCAAGCCAGTCTCATTTGCTATCGTATGTGAGGACGACTGCGAACTCTACATAGAGATAGCCGATGTTGATTGGACCAAGGCTCATCGATGGGTTATCGAAAATGTGAAGCCCCACCTAACTGGTAAAAGTTGGGTTGCACCGCATAAGGGTTATCCTAAATTCGAATGGGATTATCCGTTGTCTAGGAGCGAGGCAGCGGGTGTCATAAAAGACTTCATCTACGTTCACAAAGGTAGGCCGGAAATATGGGCTTATTGTGGCTCATATGATTGGGTGGTATTCGCCCAACTCTTTGGTACGATGGAAGACCTGCCAAAGGGATATCCCTACTTTGCCATGGATGTTAAGCAGCTAGCTATAGAGCTAGGTGATCCTAGAATTCCTTCTCAATCAACTACACAACACAATGCCCTGAATGATGCAAGATGGACCAGGAATGCTTATACCTGGCTCAGAAGCTATGCACTCGCGCAATTAGGGAAAGAAAAGACTGTAGAAGACTGAGAGGGTTGGTGGGACAGTTAACCATACAACTACTACGTAAGGTAGACCCAGAAGCTAGACTAATAATAGCAGCCTACTTATTTTGGATAAGTATATTTGCTGGAATTGCTAGTTGTATGTGGTTAGCTAGTACCTGGTACGAGAAAGTACTAATGGGAATTAGTTGGGGAGCGATTACAGTTACATGCATGGATATAATCGTCAGTGCTGATATAAGGGCTGAGGTTGAAGACTCCAATGGTCCATAATCAATCAAGCATCAGAGGCTGGGGTCGTCCGCGAAGTGGTAAGAAGTGGCATTACTTTGACTACCACAGATATAGCCTATGCAATCGTTGGGAAGTTATTACACCCAAAAGGCTAATTGCTGGCCCTACCTCTGGAACAGACTATGACTGCTTCACTTGTGTCGCAAGATACGAGCGTGGCCTATTTAATGAAGATGATGATAATCTGACACTAAATGAGATCAACAATGATGATATCGATGAGGCAATTGTCATTGCTGTATCTCATGCCCCCAGTAGAGTGAAGAAGAAAAAGTCTTCGAAAAACTCAGATGATACTGAAAAGAGAATCAGGAGGAGCCACGGCCCTCGGAAGTTTTCTAAGTATCGTGGTGTCTCCTGGCACGTAAACGGCAAATGGCAAGCTAACCTCAAATTCAATAGTAAGGGCATATACTTAGGACTGTTCTATACTGAGGAAGATGCGGCTAGAGCCTATGACGATGCAGTCAGAGAGCACCTCGGGGCCGACGGATACGAACGTCTCAACTTTAAAGAGAAAACATCCACTAGCTAAGTGTGAGGAAATAATTAGTGTCAGTCCCTCCCCAAGCCCTAAAAGGAAGTACTTTGTCTAAGCCGTGTGCTGTAATCACCATATATAACTTTACTTGGGATTCTAAAGTATTTAGCGATCCTGTCACAGATAACAATACACGAAATATAAGTAAAATTACAGTAGCTATGAGGGCATATCTGGATCATCCAGATGAGCAGATACTTTCCTTCGACCGAGATGATAAGCTTGGAGTCACAATAACCACCGTCAGATACGAAATTGCTTAGGCAGGTGGCAGTTATGGATGACCCTGATAAGGACTTTGAAAAGCTCCGCAAGAACCTAAGCGATGCCCGTGAGGGTGATATGCCTCATGAATACGAGGATTTGGCCGGCGAAGAGCTATTAATTCATATGGGAGTCTTTCACTCAGGTAGAGATAACAACCCTGCTGGTTGTATACCAGAAGTACATAAAGCACTTCATGATAATATGGGGAAGGCGATCGAAGAGTTTCGATGATTAGCAATGCAAGAATGCATCATTGATGATTGCGAAAGTCCACAACATTGCAAGCAGATGTGTTCAATGCATTATACCAGATGGAAGCGTTATGGGGACCCCAACCACGTAAATCCAAATAGAGCAAGAAGACTCCCAAATAGCGCAACGCTAGAGGATCGCTTTTGGGATAAAGTAAATAAGATAGATGACGAAGATAGCTGTTGGGTATGGACAGCCACATATGGCAAGAAAACCGGCTATGGGAGATTCGGCGTAGGCGGCGGAGAAACTAAAGACTCACACGTCGTATCATACGAGCTTTCGTACGGTCCAGTACCAAATAATCATGAGATAGATCACCTATGTAGAAACAGAATATGTGTACGACCATCCCATCTTGAGGCTGTGACACATGAAGAGAATCTAAGACGTAGCCCACTATTCAATGGAAATAAAACGCACTGCCCAGCGGGTCATGAGTACAATGATGAAAACACCATAATACACCACGGCCGAAGAGAATGTAGGATGTGTGCGAATGAGCGTAGAGTGCGCTACCCAACTTCCATCGAATACGCCGCCAGAAGACTTCAAACCTAAGCATCCGTTAGCTCGATGCTGGGAGTGCCCGTGGTTCAAAGGATCAGGTTATGCTGAGTCGGTTGGTCCGGAAAATGCAGAAATGCTTATCGTGGGCATTGCGCCTGGTGCGGACGAAATCAAAACCGGTAAGCCATTTACTGGGCCAAGTGGAAGACTTCTCGACAGAGTTCTGGCTCACCATGGATTTGATCGCGCTGAAATCCGACTCACTAATACTGTCGCGTGCCATCCAAAAGGTAGAAAGTCTGAAGACCCGCCTAAGGAAGCAATCGCCGCTTGCGCACCGCGGCTATCAGCTGAGCTTCAATCACGACAGACTATTATCCTACTTGGAAAGATTGCCTTCCAAACCGTTTTACAAACTCGCGAAGGAATCACGAAAGCTCGCCAAGGACCTGCTCGTACTTCTCCCCTATACCCAGGCGCGAGAATCGTGCCTACATTTCATCCGGCTGCTGCTCTCCGAGCGTCCGACTACTTCCCTAGCATCGTACGGGATATTAAGAAGGCGACAGAGAGCGCTGCTTCCATAAGTTGGGAGCCGCCAAAGTTCGCAGTCTTCGATGATGAAGAAACATCCATAGCAGCAATTCAAGAATTAGAACACCGTAATACTAAGTACGTAACACTAGATATCGAATGTGCAGTAGAGAAAGATGAGAGCTTTACTCACCCTGACAGCCTCCTATGCATAGGGATCGGATACGAGCCTAACAAGGCGATTGTTCTGGGTGAGAAAGCTCTCAAATTTCCACGAGTAGTTGAATGGCTTAGAAGATTTCTTAGTCGAACTAAGGTTATATGCCATAATGGTAAATTCGATATCCAAGTGCTCATGCGGCTTGGCTTTGTTACACAGCCTGACCTGTGGGCGGACACAATGCTCGCCAGCTACTGCCTTGACGAAAGGCCGGGACACCACGGTCTTAAAGGCCTTGCTTCAGAATTACTTGGGGCACCGGATTATGCGGCAGAACTTAAACCGCATCTTGGAAAAGGCGCTAAGAAAAACTACGGAAACGTGCCGAGGCCGCTACTCTACCGATACAATGCCTACGACGCCGCACTTACATTTAATATCTGGGCAGAAAAGTTCGAACGAGACCTTGAAGAAAATAAACTAAGAGATCTACATGATTTCCTAGTAGATGCTAGCAATCAACTAATCTACATCGAATTAGATGGTGTTAGAATAGATGACAACTATCTAGCTTGGTTGCTAGATGACCTAGCTGGGGAGCTGGGGAGTAGAGAGGAAGACCTAAAACCGTGGGTGAATAATCCGCGTAGCGCCCCACAGGTGCTTTCGGCGTGCCGAGATCTAGGTCTTATGAATGCCGACACTGCGGCAGCTACTTTGGGCATGTTGCTTGAAGGCAAGCGCACACCTGACCAGCGAGAATTCCTAGATAAGATTCTCAACTACCGTAAAGAATCTAAGCTCTACGGTACATACGCTAAGGGCACGCTAAAGCGGCTAAAGAACGGTCGCTTGTATACGACGTTCAAGCTGCACGGCACCGTCACAGGACGTCTGAGTAGCGCTAACCCCAACCTACAAAATATACCTCGTGGCAATAAGATAAAGAAACTTTTCGTTCCTGAGCCTGGCAACGTCTTTATCCAGGCTGACTACAAGCAGGCTGAATGGCGCGCTATCGCTTGCCTAGCACAGGAGCCGTATCTCCAACGAGCGCTCTCCGATCCTACGCAGGACATCCATAACTACGTTGCTCGACTTTTCTTTGGAGATAATTTCACCAAAGAGCAGCGGGTTATGGCGAAGACGTTCGTCTTCGGTGTCGCGTACGGTAGAGGTGCTGACGCTGTTGGTAAAGCTTTCAACGTCCCCACGTATCGAGCACAACAATACATCGATGATTTCTTTAGAGCTATTCCTCAGGTTGTAAAATGGAGAAAACAAGTACATGAGCAAATCTTTAAGGGTGGACAGGCCCTACAAACACCCTTCGGTCGTAAGCGACGATTCTGGCTTGTCACCAAGGAGAACAAGCACGACATCGAGAAGGAGGCTTTGGCCTTCTTGCCACAATCGATCGCTAGCGACATCACGCTTAATAGCCTCATCCGTCTCAGAAAGAAATTTGGGGAGTCTCCTGTGGGTCCCCGCGTTAGGCTTAGCGTCCATGACTCTATTCTTACTGAGTGCCCTGAGGAAGACTACAAAGATGTTGCGGCTGAGATAAAAGCAACTATGGAAGAGACGGCTGCCGACGTGTTCAGCCCCTATGTGCCTTTTCCAGTTGATGTCGAGTATGGTACTAGTTGGGGCGCCCTAAAGGAATTGGTTATATGATACACGAGCATTATCGGCAGGGCAGAAGCATCGAATCTTCTAGAGTTATATTAGCTATCTGGGAGAGGCCGGGTGAGTATCTTCCTTATTCAGATGAGATAACTGACCTGATCGAGAAGATCAGAAATGACTATAAAGTCGAAAGTGATGTAGCTGTCTCAGCGTTGCGGGACTATCTGATAGGTTATAGTAAAATGGTAATTAGGGCTGTAGACGTCAGTAAGGGGAGACGTAATCCAAATGACGAAGAAAACTGATCTGGTTAGAGATCTCTTGGATGCAGCTAAATGGGTTCACGAACAATGTGATCCAGCGCCTGATTACGAGCATCTATTTATTCTAGCAGCAATTGAAATACATCGTCTACGAGAGTATGAATGGATGTACAAAGATCTCAATGATGAAGACGTGGACGAGGTTGTAGACTCCTTGAGGCTTTTCAAAGATGACTGACGAGCGCATACACAAATTAGAGAATGCTCTTCGATGGATACGTCTACAGGCAGGGATTCATTATTATGGAGAAGCATTCGAACCGGAGCATATGCGAGCTATAGCCAACATGGCAGCCGATGCATTAAGTAATGTTCCTCTTGATGTAATAGTTCCTGATTATTATGAAGTCATGGGGGACACGATCGATAAAGCACTGGACGAGGCTGACAAGTTGTGGGAAGTTCTAGGGCATAAGATCTCTGAGGAACTAGATGGCGAACACACGAAAGACGATTAATGTCAAGGTAGATATAGAATACCTAGCTATAGAATACCTAGCTAATCGACTAGATGCATGCTACGGTAATATTGCATATGTGACTCTTGGCGTAGGAGAGATACACATAGACCAGGCATCAGGGCCAGCACCAAAGAACGGACAGCGGGTAATTATTATCCCAATCGAAGATGATAGCATTATGGAGACGCCAGAGATATCACTATAATTGGAGCGGAGCACCGAAGATCATATACTCATCCTATGAGACTGCCTTACTGGCATCCAAGGATGTAAACGCTAAGAGACTCTATACTGACGAGAAATTAGCTGAGCCTTACATCTGTCGATTATGCAATAAGTGGCACATAGGTAGAAGCAAGCAAGCTCATAAAGATACAACACTGTGGCATGAAATCGGTGACAGAGTATATTACAACCTGATCGCAGAGAATACCAAGTTACCAAGTAGTAGAATGTGTGCAATTTTCAGTAGGTTCAAGTTCTTAGACGTGAACTATGGGAACAAGCGCCTGCAACTGCTCCGGTTGAGATCCTGGTCCGCGAGCAGCCACATGGGGGCCTCTGTGTGCCCTCCTAAGGCCCTCCCAGGGAAAGAATGGGGCTTGGGTGCCGACGAATCAGAGCAGCGCTCTGACCAGGGCATCCGCGATCAGAGGTCCCGCATTGCCCCCTAGAATCGCTCGTACTGCGAGTAACATGCTGAGGCCCAGGAGGCACAGGTGGAAGACGGCAAAGAGCTACGCCGAGAGCTATGTTCCATTGTGGAACGCTATGGTCTAGACGTTGTACACGAAGTTATGCATGATGAGTTCTCGTACTGTGACAATTGCGGATGCCCCATAATACGGGGTGAGCTACATATGTACACCAATATTGGAGTATGCTACTTCCAGAAGGAGTCTTCCAATGACGGTGCGTAGAACCTACAATGTAGTAATCGAAATCGAAACCAATAATGATGCTCGATGGCTTGAGAGAGAACTACGCAGCAACTTCCGTGATATATCATATGGAAAAATCACCAATGTAGAGGTATTAGAGGATAAATAATGAGAACAGGAATCACAGTCGCAAGCTTTGACACGGGGGGAACAACTGGAGCCGCTTCGTATGCACTCCAACTTAAGCCGGAAAATCGTAGAAGCGATTCATACAATGTTATTGAAAGTGTCGAGTTCGGGCCACACCCACACCATGTAGAACTATGGAACTACTTGGCCGGACTAGCACCCGATGTGATTCTATACGAGGCGTTCGATCAAGTCGATAGCGAAGCGTCTATTTTAGTCAGCCTAGAATACATCGGCATTATTAATCTCTACGCAGCGCTAACAAAGACACCCGTGCATAAGCGCATACGAGAATTCAAGGACGTTAGCTGGCTAAAAGGAATGGCCCTAAATAAGCTGGGCTGCTACACTCCCGGCAAGCCGCACGGCAATGATGCTAAGCGTCACTTGATTCATTATATAGTAAGCGATCTTAATCGCAAGGAGATTCTAGGGAGTCTTCGAAAATGACCGAATGGGCTATAACTAAGCAAGAAGTCTATTGGCATCTAAATAAGAGAGTTACAAGTAAGGCCACCAAGAAGCTTCTTAGAGCATGTCTCGAACGCATCGAAGTTTTAGAGCGGGCTAACAGCTCTTTCGGAAATTCGATGGACGAATTCGTGGGTAAATTGCCTGGCATACTATCAACAGAGATCGATAGAATAAGTAACGTGCAAGAATTGCACGTTACTCCCCCCAAGGAGCTTGGTGAGTGCAATGACTGAATGGTACGTGGTACATACTGTCACCAAACAAATTGTTAACTGTATTACTAGCCACGACAAACCAAGCCTATCAATGTTCGATGCGCCTGACGATTATCATCTAGACCCAAACCCACCACTATCGATGTTGGAAAAGTATGAGTTTTGGGCCAAGCGTCCGTGAAGATCCATTCTCAAAAATAATACGGGTTAGAATATATCCACTAGCCCAAGATACGTATTGGATTAACGCGAAGCGCAAACTGCTAGTCCTTGACGAACTACCTCCCGAGTATAGATACAATATACTGCACTGGATTATTAAAAATTCAGAGAGCAGCCACAATCAATATCTTTTGTACCTCGCGGGAAAAAGGATACAAGATTTAGCTTACGGATGGTATGACCCCCATGGATCTCCCCAGCTCCAAATTGATCCGGAGGTCACTCACTTAGAGTGGATTGAAACTACACCACTCGTAATAAAGCTTCGGCGTACCCTAGAACAAGATAAGGCCGATGGCTACATATACTTCTAAGTTGTGGAAGGGAAGCTACTCTGACCCAAGCAGAGGCCTCCCTTCCACTTCTTTTTAGGCCACGTTTTCGCTGGGGCCAGTAAGCGGAGGCTCACTAGCAGAGTCTGTATTATCTATGGCTTTCTTGAAGTCATAGACAAGTGATCCTCCGGAAGCGAGGGCCACTCCAGCGAGAATCTGTGACCAAACGTTAAGCTGTCCTAGTGCTAAATCCCCGAATACGACTAGGCCTTCGGCAACGTTAGCTTGGGCAGCAACCATTATGGTTAAGACACCGGCAACCCAAGGAATGAGCTGTGTGATAGCTTCCCTGACTTGTCCGGCACTCAGGTACTTAAGCACCGAGGTGATCTTAATCACCAGGGCAGCAAGTGTTGCAGCACTGAACACTTCCATACCTGTCTCCTGTCTTTATTATTAGGTATTTAGATTAAAAAAGATTATTTGTCAGTTGCCTGGAAATGCTAAGCGAAATTTAGCGAAGGTATCGTCGTCTAGATTGAAGTGCACTAGCTTTTGTCCGGCCGCATCCGCGCCCGCACGCATAGAAGCTAGGTCAGTAGCTTCATTAAGACCAACGCTCTTGCCAGCATGGCAAAAGAACACCGGCTCTGTTGGTGATCCATAGGTAAACATATCATCCTCCTCTACAAATGAGATTGGCTTATCTACTGGGGTAGATGGTACAGAGAGCGGTTGAGCGTCCCAGGCACTCGCAAGGCCCGTGAATACGTGGCCCGGGCACCGTTTAACCTTAAACCTATTGTGCGGTAGCACCCTTGTGCCGCACGATTTTCTATCTCTTCCCTCTTGTATTAGATTCTTAACACCAGTAATCATCTCTGGCGTGGGAATCTCTTCAATACCAGTCTTTGGGTCATAGCCAATAAAAACTAGGACTGTGTACCACTCGCTGTCTTTGCCATCAAAGACTCCAACAACATCAGACCCATTGGCAAACTGATTCTTTAGCCAGCCTCTGCCATCAAACCTAATACCGTGATGACAAACACCAAAACTGTAGGCAATGTCAGACCAGCCTTGACCCTTGGGTGGCTTGGATGTGTGGTAATTCTTTACGCCATTCCAATAGCTTACACACTTGGAATGCGGCTTTCCTAGTAGATTAGTATTAGGCCCATTATGATGTATAACAAAGCCGCGTTTCATGATCGCTCTCGCATATCTTTGGTATGTTCCTTTGGAACAACTACCTCGCTATGCTCAACCATTATTGCTGTTTCTGTGGTCTTAATTGACGTACCAACGTACTGGCCACAGGTGGGGCATTGTCCTGAGTAATTAGTAGAACTGTCGCAATGTGGGCATGTCATGCGCTATCGCCCTCCAGGAATACGAACGGCTCTTCCATATCTAGATCTATAATTTTATCCCCCTCCTTGGATATAGTTGTTGCCTTAGTCACAATACGATATCGATTGAATGTTTTTATACCATGATCATCAATGCGTAAATTAGCGGTATCCCCCAAGTCAAACTCTAGATACTCATCGTCAGGATTCTGCATCGTGACATGAGCTGTATGATAAGGAACCTTGTGTCGATTCCAACGCTTTGTCGCGTGGGATAGCAAGGTAGAAGTACTACTTACATCGGTGTAAGATAGTACTTCATAGTAGCGAGGTCTTCCAGCCGTATAAGCTCCGATAGCGCTAGACGTAGAGTCCTTACGAGCTACCTTGGATGCCGAGCCTTCACCTTCCCCAATAGAGATAATGCTGTTGGCTGGTTTATTCTCCCCACCAAAGTCATACGCCATAAGAATTGTTTCTTCCGGCGATGCGTCCCACTCAAAAATAATTGGTCTGTCAATGGACGACGAATTATTTATGCCTGCGGTAGGTGTATGCAGGTGGAATGAAAATCTCGGAGCATTGTTATCTAACCCGAAGTGCGTATGCCAGAAGAATCCATTCTCCCGGTCGGCAAGTTGCTCACAAGCAACGCCGACCATTTTGTATTCAAAGTTGAACCAGGTATCATCTCTAAGTACGCCAGACAGAGAGTCATACTCTACAGTAGGATGTATGTTAGATAGCTGATCCCGCTTAGCAATATGATTGATCAAGTCCTCAAAGATTCTGAACTGATCAACTTGCTGGAATACAACTGCTGACTTATGCGGATGGCCACCAAAGGCAATCCCGTACTCCCATTGCGCGTTAGGTGGATTCAGCACGGGCCCAGAAGGGCCACCAACCGTTGTTTGTATAGGCTGAGTACGATAGTACTCCATGAATCCGTGCAACGGAATGTTCAATACACGAGAGTCAGCTCTAGGCTGTGTGGCGCCTATTATTCCGCCCCAAAGAACATGATCCCCTTCTAAGCACCACAGGGCATTTCCCCAAGAGAGAAAGTTTTCCGTCGTAGTTGTTGGTGACTCAATACGCGCTGTTGCAGATCCGCCACCAGGACGATTAAGCACCTCAGTAAAGTTCATAGAGCTGAGGTCGACTTCTGCTATTACACTTCCGCTCAATAAATTAGTTACAAGAAATGTAAATGATCCAGAAGTACTGTTCTCGCTATGACCTTCACTCGCCATTAGACGATTACCATAGCCCAGAAAGTAACTACTCCAACGAACGACTGTACATTGCCGCCCAGAGTATCCAGAACTCTCGCTCTCGCTGTAGTTTCAGTTAGGTTATCCGTATAGCTAACCCAGATGTCTGTTGGTGTAGGAGTAATTACAGAATAAAAAATGGCTTGAGGAACTACTTGGGCATCATGATTAAATGTAATGAACCCACCAGCGTCTGTGCTACCACTTACCGTAATTGCGTATTTGCTGCTCTTAGATCTAACAAGCCTAGCTAGAGTTTCATCAACTTGGCTTTTCCATAGAGCAAATTGTGCTTCGGCAGTAGTAGGTATAGGAGCATCTGAATAACTCATGATCCGGTCTCATAAATAGCCATACCTTGGAATTGGTCCGAGGCACCCCATGTGAATGGGATACCGCCACCGGCACTACCCCAGCCAATGTTGCTAGCGTCTGATGCCCATCGTGCGATTCTGGTTTCTCCAGAAATATGAATGCCAACACCTCCGTAACGAATGTTAGTATTATTGGCCCATGCAAAAGATACAGCGGCTGTTGATGATGTGTCTATTGCAACGGCAGCAGGGGGAACCCATTCGAGCAGGCCAGGAACGGAGAATCCACTTGTGCCCAGTACGAATCCAAACGAAGTTATTGCTATACGCCCGAGCTTAACATATTGACCAGTAGTGCTTCCACCAGAACCAATCGTTAGAGATGTAAAGGTCGGTGCGAAACTACTCCATGGTCCACTGTTAGATATTGGATGCCAGCTAATAGCAGCCGGAGTTCCTTCGTTTACAACTAGTCTCTTAGTATCAGTCTCAAAGAGAAGCTGACCAGAGCGTGCAACAGAAGGCCTTGTAGAAGACGTACAGACGATGCATCCACCGACAGCAGTTGCATATCCTTGAGAAGGGGTTATTGTCGGTGATGTACGTACATCTGTTATTTCAGCATTGGTGATAGTGTTATCGTTAGCTGGCACGGCTATGTTAGCCAGGCGCCAAAAGTTGACATGTCCAAGGCCCACGAGATCTGGGGCCACAGGGGAGGCAGCTGCGGTACCGGCTACGTATACGAACTGTGCATCATTGTCAACGCCGGTATAAAAGGCGTCACGTACCCTGACCATTATCGAGTCTATACGAGGCAGAGATCCATGAGCAGCTGTACTCATAACCAGGTTAACTGTGCCGTCGTTAACGACGTGATAATAGCCTTGGCTACCTGCGGATGTTCCAGGTACAATTATCGCACCCGTACCAATATCAATGGAGTTGTTAGCCCCTGCGCTTCTTTGCACAACCTGCATGGCGTTGGCTTGCACCACGCCTGGACGCTCGTTAACAATGTCTCTAGTGTAAAGTCGAGCTACATCAGCAGACTGATCGGTTGTATCATTCTGCATGAACAATGGCTGTTTAAGAGTCACTCTGCGGCCTCGTAACAGAAGAACATTTCAATACTGTCGTTCTTTTGAAATCCTGTGCCAGCTCCCCAGTCGAAGGGATGAGTAGCATCCCACAGGGGTATCGCGGTGGATGCGAAGTCTGTTAGGTTCAAGTCATTCTGAGCAACTACAGCAGTACCAGCCCAGTAAACTCCAGCAAGGAGAGCAGTGCTGTCGAAGGCCCTTCCACCACCTACATAGACCATGCCAGCTATCCCCGGATTGGCGGCCTTAAATGGAACCCTGCATCTAACTCTTCCAGTTAGATTGCCTGTTCCAGATTCACTAAACTTGAATCCAGCAGTACCAAATACGATTCTTCCGACCTTTACATATCTGCCATACGTAGATATCTTGGTACCGGAAATCGGGAAGCTTGAAGAATAGTTCTTCCACTTGAACATTCCCGAGGTACCATAGGTAACCCAGTTCGCCGAACCTATACCTTCATTGATTACAAGCTGCTTAGTGTCCTCTTCCCATATAACCTGACCAAGGCGAGGACTCGACGGCCTGCTAGTAGACGTGCACAGAGATATGCCACCTACTAGAGATACTTGATTCTGGTTAGCTATGGTACTAGATATTCTGAGATCAGTTATGTTAGACGAAGTTGTTGGGGTAGTAGGAGATCCAGCCGGCACCGAAACATTAGCCAGCCTGTAGTAGTTTTCATATCCTAGCGCATCTATATCGGGGGCAGCAGGTGTACCGGACGTAGGTACACCAGCAACCCACACCACCTGCGCGTCGTTATAGATCTCACCATCTGGGCCTTGTCCAGATGAAAATACCGAATCTCTAACTCTAACTATGACAGTATCTAGTCTGCTGAGGTTTGTAGTTGGAGGTTGCGGACGGGAGACATTGAGATCTTTATCATTTATGATATGATAAAAACCCTGGTTGGCACCCTCCGTACCAGCTACTAATAGTGCACCAGACTTGACGTCCACTGATGCATCGGCACCGACAGATCTTTGCCGAACTTGGAAAGCCGTCTCGGAAAATATTCCAGCCCTGCCGTTAACTAGGCTGCTAAATAGCTGACGAAAGATTTCGGCGGATTGATCAGTTGTATCATTATGCTGAAAAAGAGGTTGTCTAACTACCATCTATACGCTCGTTTCATAAGCGAATAGAACGTTAAAGACGTCTCCCGGCGCCCAGTCAAATGGCGTCAATGAACTCCACCCAATTGTACCGGCGGTGGCAAAGTTAAACATTAATGTGGTGCTAAACGATGGTGATAGCCCACCGGTAGCCGAGTAGTAAATACTGGCAGAGGAGTCGAATCCCCTACCTACACTAACGAATCCTATATTGGGTCCACCCAAGGTACTGGCAGGCTTGGCGGACGGCACGGTAATGTTGATGCTACCTGTGACGTTGCCACCAGCACCAAGGGTGAACCCACAAACCCCTACTACTAGGGAACCCATGTTGAAGTATCTACCGTATAGGGTATTACTTCCTCCGGATATTCCACCTACAGTAGGTGTGTAGTTAATCCACGCGCCAGAACCAGGGACTCCGTACACCGTCCATATTGGCGTTGTAGAAGTACCCTCGTTGATCAAGAATTGGCGAGTGTTAGATTCCCAGATTGCCTGGCCCTTACGAGGGTTGGCAGGCCGTGTAGTGGAGGTGCATGGAATCAACCCCCCAATACCTACAGCTCGGCCCTGTGGTGAGACAGTTCGGAGATCTGTAATATCTGCCGTAACAATCGTGTTATCCGCGGCTGGGACCGAAATGTTGGCCAGACGATACACGTTGTTATCTGTGATGGTAGGCGCCACAGGAGATACGGCTGCCGTACCAGCTAGATAAATTACGGCACTATCATTATCTACGCCGGAATAGAAGGAGTCTCTAATCCTAACATAGACTGAATCTATTCTTGGTAGGGTTGCATGCGCAGCCGTGCTCATAGGCACGTTAACGATGGCGTCGTTAACTACGTAGTAGTATCCCTGCACACTAGATTGCGAGCCGGGAACAATCAGTCCACCTACCTGGACATCTACAGAGTTGTTCGCTCCTGCGCCACGCTGAGTGGCTTGGAACGCTGTCTCCTGAATGATCCCATAACGCTCATTGAAGATATCGCGAAGAAGCAGCCGAACTATGTCGGCTGACTGATCGGTCGTATCATTCTGTTGCCATAGTGGTTGTCTAACTACCATCAATATCCCCAGGTAGCATTGGACCAGGTAAACGTGCAGGTGCTGTTTGTAGGCGGAGAGTCATCAGATGTATATGCAATAGTTATAGCATTTGGCTGTGGCGGAATAGTAAACCACTTAGAACTGGCAGCTAGGAATGCCCTACGTGATTGCCCTCCAAGGAGAACAGATCTATCTCTAGAGTTAAGCAACAGAGTTTCACCTACTGCTAGGGTGAGTCCACTAAACTCCAGTGAGAATACATCACCTTCAGTTGCTGTAATAGCTTCGATTCTAGGATTTGTAACTGGACCAGTAATCGAAGCGATCCATGGGGCAGGGGCATCACCGCTATTTGTTAGCTGAATTATACTAGTAGTACCTGCACCAAAGTCAAGAGGAAAATCGAGAGGGAAGTCAAGTCCACCACCAGGCGAAGGCAGGGTGGCTACTTCCGTGTTCGTTTCAAGATCATAATGCCTAGGATCAGAACATTCAAATCTAGCCGTCACATGTGGATATTTTAGGTTAGCCCAGCGAATATCAAACGGTATTACCAAGTCGATTGGACGGCAGTTAACGAACCGCTTAATGTTGGGGGGTACCTGATAGACGAACTGAATCTCCTCATCAGGACTACTTCTGGGCTGGAATGCTAGAGCCAAGGCGGCCCTAAGATTCGAGTAATTAAGAGGATCTTCGCTACCCTTGATATTCATCTCAACAGTGAATGTTCTAGATGGCACATAGTGCCTGCCTCTTACTCCACCGTGCATACCAAAAGCATCCACAGTTGATGATCTTACGTTTGGGTACCCCAAGAACCCAGACAGCTCTTCTACGTCAAAGCTCGTATCGCATCCAAATAGAAATTCGTTATATTCGAACTGATAATCAGCAACTATCAATTCACCAGACATCATACACCTGACGTAGCAGTTCGTGACCAGAAATCAAGGTCTGCTGTTGATCTCTGCATGTCACTGCCGAAGGTTACATCTCCATGGAAGTTAAACGTCGCTCCTCGACCAGGGCTTGCTTGGGTGCCCTGTCCGTTTCTAATAGCATCAGCGAACTTCTTAGGAACGACCATCTCACCTCTGTGCAGGTAAGCAAGCTCGTTCTGTGCAATCTCCCAAGCACCCTTCTCATACCAGTGTGGTGATCTAGCGTTCCACGCACCCCAGGCAGCGGCAGGGTTACCATATCGATCAGCAATGTAGTTCATACCCCATTGCATCTGATTAGCAGCCATAGTCCATGGATCGCCAGACAAAGCTGCTGCACCCATCTTGCTAGCTGGCAGAGATTGAGGAATACCAAAGGCACCACTGGAGGGATTCTTAGCGTGTGGATTCCACCCAGACTCTGCTTGCCACAGGGCCAACAAGGACGACCACTGCAAGCCGGTCCAGCCGCGAGCCTCGGCCATCTGTCGACCTAGCTCTTTATAAGTACCAAAGAATGCGCCAAGATCACCAGTCTGGTTACCAAGGCCGCCAATTATGTCTCCTAGACTACCAGTAGTAGCACTGATGATCTTGCCGACAATCTCGGGGCCTAGACCCATAAGGAAGTCCATAGTACTTCCAATACCAAGACCTAGACCCTTAAAGATACCGTGGGCAATATCCTTACCAGCCTGAATAGACCATGCAGGAGGAGATGCGATACCTAGAGCATCAAGAATTTTTCCAGGAACATCAGAGAACCAATCCTTGATATCTGTCCATACATCTTTGATGCCGCTCCATAGACCATTCAGGACGTTTTTACCACCGTCCTTTAGCCAGTCTATAGCATTACTAAATGAGTTTTTGAAGGTCTTCTGGATTCCGGTGTCGCCGTGAATCCAGTCCACAATCAGATTCCAGACAGCCTTAACGCCATCCCAGGCGCCTTGGATTACCCATTTCCCTGCTTGGTATAGCCAGGTTATAGCGCCATCGAAGAAGTCAATGAACATCGAGGCGATGGTGCCACCCCACTCTAGGACAACATCAAACCCTTCCAAGGCGGCATCATAAAGACCTTGAATTATGTCTTTACCTGATTGATACAGCCATGTTATAGCACCAGTGAAGAAATCAACGAACACTTGAGCAATGGTTCCACCCCAGCTCAAGATAGTCTCAAAGCCCTCCAAAGCTGCATTGTAAAGACCTTCAATAATCCACTTACCTGACTGATATAGCCAAGTGAGGGCACCCGTAAAGAAATCTACAATAGATGGATGAATGCTGTCTAAGAAATCAAGGACAGTATCCCAGCCAACCTGTAGTCCCTCCCACATACCACTAACAATTGACTTACCAATTTCGATCAGCCACACTGCGGCATCAGTGAACAAATCTACTATTTGTGGTCCTATGGCTTTAAAGAACTCAAATAGTAAAGAAAGAGTTTTACTAGCACCATCAATCAAGCCCATTATTATGTCCACGCCGAGATCTACGAGAACATCGGCCGCATCACTCAAGAACTCGACTATGGCAACAGGCAAGTCAAAGAATAGTGACTTAAACTTATCAAACAGGCCTTTGGCTACGCCGAGCAAACCTTCCCAGGCGGCCTTGAATATGTTCTTAACATTTTCCCAGGCTTCTCCAAAGTCACCCTGGATTAGGTTCATGATCAGCTGGAGTGTATTGGATACTATTTTGATACCAGCTTTAACGATAGCTGCTACAATATCCCAGGTACTCTTGATTGGTTTCCACAGGAATTCACCAAAGTGCTTCCAAATTAAAAGTATTATATCAATGCCGGCACCTATAACACTGCCGACTATTTTTATTCCGGTCTTTACTACAGTAAGGATAATATCCCAAGTAACCTGGAATACCTGCCAAAGAATACCTAGAAGATCACCTATGACAGCGAAAGATTCACCAATTGTTGTTGAAACAACTTTGAATATGGGGATTAGCATTGCTCTAATCAGCCCAACAATTAATTTTATCTTAGCTACGAATTGATTAGCTAGCTCATCTAGAATAGGCTTTACTATGTCCCACAAATACTGGAAACCCTGCCATGCAAAGTTCAAGAATTCTCTTAGCTCTTGAACAAGAGCACCAATCTCGGTAACCAATGTATTCCAGATATCCACCATCTGGTTACCGAACTTATCCATGAACCAATCGAACGCATTTTGCAACCAACTCCATACTGGCCGCAAAACAGCTAGTATAGCATTAGCCGCAGTAGACGTAGCGCTCTGTATAGCTTCCCAAGCCGACGTGGCAGCTTTTTGAATTGTGCCCCAAACGTCTATATCAAGATTAGTGAGCCAATCCCAGAAATCCTTGAACATCTGCCATGCAACATCTACTGCATCAACTATTGCACTCCATACAGTGATCGTTACATCTTTAATTGTACTCCAGTTTTTGTATATTGCCATCCCCAAACCAACTACAGACGCCACTAGAGCAAGTAGAGGAGAGATAGCAGCTAGCAAGACTCCAGCAATAACGGAGCCTACTACTCTGAATATACCAGATAGATTATTGAACCATTCCCAGACGCCCTTTGCAGCATCTACAAGTTTGCCCGCCCACTCAACTACAGTGCTCCAGTTCTTGATAACTGCTACAACTGCGGCAGCTACCAACAACCAGGGGGCTTGTAGGGCTACAATAACTCCGATAAGTACCTTGCCCGCCATGTGGAGGTTATTGAACCATTCCCACACACCCTTAGCGGCATCAACAAGGGTATCGAAGTTCCTAACAGCCGCAACTACACCGGCTGCAACAAGGAACATTGGATTAGCAAGACCTACAACAACACCAACAAGAATCTTGCCTGCTAGGCTTAGATTATTGAACCACTCCCAAAGACCCTTTACCTTCTCCACCATTGTATTAAATGCTTCTACAACGGTTTCTCTAACGTTACCAGCAACCTCTTTAACAGTATCCCAGTTCTTTATAAGAGCAACCGTGATAGCTATTATTGCGCCAATTACTAGAGGTACACCAGTAAGTATTGCAAAGGCAGTTCCAACACCACCAACAACGCCAGCGAGCATCATAAACCCGCCGACGAGTGTTAGGACAATACCGCCTATAGTTAAGAAAGTAGCAGCCCCAGCAGCAATCTTGACAGTCAGTCCCTTGGTGGATTCGCTGAGGTTGTTCCACCAATCAACAAGATCCATTGCAGCTTCCATAAGCTTGACTTTGGCAGGGAGAAGCTTCTCGCCTATCTCAACCCGCAATAGCTCATACTTATTGGAAAGCAACTGAGCCTGCATAGCAGGCTCATTAAACATGGTCATGTAGGCTTGACCAAGTGCGCCACCCGAAGACGCCGTGATATCAGTTAGATTGATCAGGCTTTCGAAGTTCGGTATAGCAACATCGAAGAATCGCCTAGCCTGAATAGTACCAACACCAAAGATTTCCTGGAACAATTCCTTACGCTTGGCATCGCCTAGCTCGGACCATCCCTTGCTGCCAGCGAGATCTTTAAGAATATCGTCCATCTGCTTGAAGTCGCCTTGTGCATTAACAACTTCAACGCCGATTTCTCGCAGAGCCTTAACAACGTCAGGCTTGGTGAACAGCTCCATGGCACGAGCGGCTGAGGTGGCCGCCATTTGCGTGGAGAGGCCTCCACGGGTAAGGAAGGCCATGACGCCGGCCAAGGTGTCGAACTCCTGGCTCGCGGATACAGCGGCAGGAATAGCTCGACCAATAGCACTGTTGAATTCTTCGTACGTACCAACACCCTTACGGACCATCTCAAACATGATGTCCATAACGTTGTTGGCTTCACTGAACGGCATCTGATAAGCGTTCATCACCGCAATGGTGGAGCGAGCAGCAGTACGAATATCTGTCTGGCCAGCTACAGCACCCTGGGAGAACAGTTCAAGAAGTTTCTCAGCGTCCTTGACCCCAATATCCAAGGACGAGAAAATGTCGTAGAGAGCATCCTGTATCTCATTAAAAGGCACAGGGATCTTGTCGGCAACCCTAAGGCCGATATCTGCAATATCTTCAACACTGACGCCTAGCTCATCTACCTGAGTTTTGGTATAAGCTGCTTGTCTACTGTACTCAATAAAAGAGTCAATAGACTTGTTGAAGAAAGATATACCAACAGCACCAACACCAGCCATACCAACACCGACAGCTGTAAGAGCTGCACCAGTGCCGAACATCTGGTTGGATGCCGCACTCGCCTGCTTGCCCAATAACCCAAAGTTATTACCTACCTCCTTAAGAACGCGCGAAGTCACGTCGCGAGCACGTACCGCAACTAGGACTTCGCGCGCTCCCAAAGGCATTCTCTACCTCCGACCAACCATAGGGCCACCAGTAAAGCTAGGTACGTTGCCTCTGCCAGAATTCTTTTTTTCTAGCTCGGCATATGCCTGGGAGATAGCTTGGAGGCCATAAATAATGTAAGAGTCCTGATCGAGAATTCCACCCGGGCCAGGTAATGCACCGTAATCGTGACACATACGGTGCAGCATAATGAAGAAGTTTACTTCCTCATCATTACTGCTATAATTGAATACGATGATTCCATTGGCCCGGTCCGTTAGTTTCCCGGCTCAGTTTCCTCAAAATTATTCATATCCTGAATGTACTGACTGATTTCATCGCCAATACGAGGATCTAGAAAGTCGAGGGTAGCTGGGTTAGAAAAGTTTAGTGGCTCATCATTGTCACCAGTGAGATTGTGACTAACAATGCAGTGAGCGAACTCATAGTCTGCAACCTTACGTTGCAGCATCTTGATGTCCATCTCAGTAGCCTGGCCCTGGGTTGGTCGGCCCCGCTTGTCAGTTTCTGTCTTAATAACCTGTTGTGTAGCAAGCTCGATACGCTCTAGCTTCTGCCCATACGTCATGCGCTTAAGAGTAATTTTGCCTTCTGGCAGAGACTTAAGCTCAAACGTCTTCTCAGAATTGCCAACTGTTGCCTTGGGCATATTGAAAACTCCCTTGGGTAGAGTTTTCCATTTAAGGAAAGTTTTTGTAAGCGAATTCACCAAAAAGCTCAAGCGCCTTTTTATCGTAAGCGCGAGCTGCATTGATCTCCGAATTGAATACTCCAATATAATAATATCTACCATCTTTAATTATTTGTGCTGACCATTTTTGTTCTCTCGATTTCCAGCATACCCCTTTATATGTAGATGTGGATTTTGCATTCATCTTAGAGCTATTAGCTGCGTTCTGAGATTTTGATGCAGGTCTGAGATTATCTCGTCTATTGTCTAACCTAATTCTATTTTTATGATCAATATTTTGCCCTAGTACCAGAAAATGCATTGGTGTAGGAACACCATTTATCGTACAATAGGCATAAGAAGTGTAGTCACTAACACCATACTTCCCTCGGGCATACCAGGTATGTTGATTTAACCCAACATAGTCATCGTCATCAACGATGGCAAACATATTAGTATTTGATATAGGTATTCTTCTAGTCATTTTTTCCTTGGGTAAGGACTATAGTATATTTACGGGAATGATGGCGTAGAAATGTCTTCGCCCGTATGAACCAGGATCGAATACTCTGGATCACCGACGACGTTGTATTCGATTTCAGCACGAGTTAGATCACCCTGTGCAGCAAGACCAACTGAGTAGGAAGTCTTGATGGTTGTAGCGGTGTTAATCGTGATACCTCGGGACACAGATGTCTGCGCCCGTAGGTTGATGTTCTGGGACACAGGAGGGGTGGCTTTGAAATCGTTGAAGTCAGTCTTATCAACGAAGTCGCGAGCTAATGTTAGAGAGCAAGAACGCTCACCAAACCGGGCGAACTCAGCTTCTCTAGTTCCACAGAGGCGGAACTCCGGTGTCGCATTGTCTTCAATGGTAAAGCTGTACGACATATCAACGTCGCACACTGTGGTACCAGTGGGGATCTGAATCGTGTACTGGCCTGGACCATAAGGTGCAGTTGTAGGCCAGGTAGGAGTCGGAAGCGACTGGGTTGCCTCAGCAGCACCAATGATACCCATACGAGAGATGAGCATGCCGTTGTCTAGCGTAAACTCCATAGAGCCTACGATGCATCCGGTATAGCCGAAGACCACACCGTTTCTAACAACAGTGATCGAAAGCGACCTAGCAGGCAAAGCGCCGTGCGCTGGGCTGAATGCGTAGGTAAAGTTACCGCTGGTACCAGTCTTGGTACCTACCGTACGGCTAGCATTGAGAAAGTAAGGGACAATATCGTCCAGCGCTTCAATCTCAATGTCGCCTGCGTAGTGTAGGTTGCCGGGAACAATACCAACAACACCAGCTAGGTTACGAATAACCCTACGCTCGATGAGTTCGTTATTGGCCTCAAGAGTCTCACTCCTAATAGGAATGTATTTCTGAGGAGCAACATAGGTACCAATGGTTGTCTCACGAGCAATGCCCACGATACCTGCTGCGTTAAGACCTACAGGCATTATTTATCACCTTCCCTCTTCAGTAGGCTGCTCGGTTTTTGGTTTAGCGACTACACCAGCAGTCTTCGGCTCTTCTGACGGGGCTTCTACAGTGACCCCACCAGGAAGATCGGTGGAACGAATTCCTGAAAATTCACCGGTTGATACGGTGGTAGCACCTGCTGCCTGCGCCCTAGTTTCTGCGTACTTAGCATCCATATCATCTGAATGCTGAAACACAGGAAGCTTCTTACCATTCTCCAAGGGGAATCCTAGGACAACATCCTTGTCCCCAGGAATTTCGTAAGACTTCATGTTAAGACGTAGGCCGTAAGGGCCACAATCAATTATCTCATCATGGGGCCTGTTCAATACATTTACAGAAAGAGTAGCCATTTACTCCACCAATCGGGTCTTGGTCATGCCAATCCAAATGAGCCTGTTGGCCCTGACAAGCTTATCTCCAAGCATTTTGTAGCCATACTCCGATCGGGACACATGGCCACTAATAATTATGCCACCAAAACGTGTACCACCAGCGAATTGCACATCAATGCTTTCCTTATTCAAAGCATCTGCTAGAGATTCCGACAGATCGTCGCAAACCTCTTGAATCATCTCAGTGCCCTGAAGACTAGCAAAATACATTAGAATGTTTATTGTAAAAAGGTTGTCAGTTTGGTACGGCATGCCCGACAGCTCTCGTGTGGTTATCGCTGGCTCCACACAAACTGATGGGTATTTCGCAAATGTCTGTTGATCTCCGTAAAAGACTTGCTTGACCCCTAACGAGTCTTTGTTGAGATCAATAAAATCCTTAATGGCCCTAGCTACTAACGATCCCCTGTAAGTATACGCCATCGCATTACCTTCCCCCTGTTAGTACTTTGACAGCGCTACCGAATCCTCCAAGCAATGCTGTGATTCCACCACCGATGACGGTTGTGACTATAGCATACTTGAGGATCTTGCCGATACTATCGGCGAGAAAGATTTGCTCAATTCGTGCTTCATCAGCAGTTTGAATAGTAGACCATGGTCTAGCCGGTAGCCATGGTCCCCCAGCTTCATGTATACCAGCGTAGTACGCACTACCAAGACTTGATGCCAGCAAGTATGCCTCGTTATTATTGATAGTCCATGGTTTAATCGACGTTACCATTTCCTTCATTTTTCCAGTTTGCTGGAGAATAGGCATGCCTGGATATTCTCTACGAGTAATTGTCACCTCAGCCAAAGGCTCCCATGGCGGGATACCTTCAGCTTCGAAGTTAGCGTTGATAGAGGGTATTACGATGCCTTTAATAGCCTCTTCAATTGGCTGCTTGAAGCTTCTAAAAGCACCCGCAGCGCGATAAAACCCGCCCACAATAATGGCCGGGCTTGGATCTATGTCTATATCAATTGACAACATTGGCTTAGCCATTAGAATACAACCTGGCTAGTAAACCAACGAGCAGCACCACCCTCAGCAGTAGGATCATCCAACCAAATCTGTGTAGCTGCATCGGTTGGATAGAACCCTATTGATGCAGATGCTGGAGCATTAGGGTCCGGGTCAACCCCTGGAAGGTCAATCGCGCCAGAGACTAACCCTTCCAGGAGTTCCTGGACACGCCTCTCCAACCATGTGGAGTAGGCAGTCTCTCCATCATCTTCTGATATGGCCTTGCGTAGAGTGAATGCTGCGACCAGCATTGCAACCATACGCAAGACCATGCCAGGAGTATTAGTACCATTGGTCCATGTAGACGTGTCGTAACGTTGCTCTAGGTACGACAGGATTATATCACTGGCCATGTGTTCAAGTTCGGCATTGACTCCCTCAGCAGGGAGAATGTCCCACTTGTCAACGTTAAGCCAGGATTGTACCTGTGCCGGAGTGACGTAGCTCACGACTACGGCCTATGTTACTTACTAGTTGTAGCAGAACCTGAAGACTTGGCAGTCCCAGTCGTTGGGCCAGAGGACTTAGAATCATCGGTCTTAGGCTGCTCCTTAGAAGCTGCAGCAAGCTGAGCTTCTAGTTCGGCAACCTTTGCCCGTAGTTCGTCAGTCTCTACAAGAGCATCCTGTACCTGCTCACCAGTAGACTTAGTACGGTCGTAGTTTGAGGCCGCACCAATCTCTAGTAGGTGAGCAATACGCTCCTGGCTCAGACCTTCCAGCTTATCTCCAGCATGGAAGACCTTGATCTTACCATCGTCTTGAAGCTCTTTGATATCACTGAATGCATAAGCAGGCATTAAAGAACTCCAATCAAGAGTCAGGCGACAGGACGTCAGTGATCAAGTAACCAGCGATAGAGTCGTTGCTGCTATCGACAGCAATCATTCGATACTCGTACCGGCGACTAACTTCCACGATGTCCGAACGACGCCGCTGTTCACGCCAACGCTGAACAACCTGTGACTCTCCACCTGGGTAGACCCAAGTGAACTCATATGCGAACGCAGGAATCCTTAGACCAGGACGCTGCGGCACATAAGCGATTACAACGTTCTCACCCCATAGATAGGCAAGCGACTCTGTCGTGCCCATAGGAGCGGTGTTGTAACCCATGCCAGGCACGGTGATGTTGTTCAGGTTGAACAGTGAGGAGATTAGATCCTGAGAAACCACACCGGTCTGAGAGTACTTAATACGCTCAATGAAGTCCGGGTGATCCTCTAGGTAAACCATAACCTGCCACGGAATAACCGCGTAGTTAGGCTCTAGGAAGATCTTGCTGTGGATGGTAGTCCTAGCAGTCTTCACGTCCGCAATGGGATTAGATGTTGCGTAGGTATCCCACTGTAGGCCAGAGCCAAGGTTTACCGAGTGGCCTGATGCATAGTTAGCAGTAGTGGTAACGAGGTTCTTAAGAATCAGCTCTCGCTGCAACAGCACCTTCGCTGTAACAAGCTCGGTACCATCACGGTCAGGAGAAAGAGGAGAATCAGCGTTCTCTCGCTCTTCGTCTGTGACCGCAATACGTAGCGCGTGCTCGACTGCGAAGTATGGAGTTGTCGCAACGGTCAAGCCCGGGATCTCGTTAGCTTCACCACCAGGTGAACGAACATCAGAGCCAGGCTCAAGAACCCAACCTTCACGACCGAACACATAGTACTTGTCCGACTGCTTACGCACACGGACAGACGGAGCTAGTTGCTCACCAACGCCAGCGACGTTAGGCCAAGCAACAGAAATCTGGGTTAGAACCTGATCAACGTGGACGTCGCCGCCGCCGCGTGGGTCATAAACAGCCATCAGACAGTACCTGCCTGTGTCAATAGGACGTCGACATGCTGTCCAGTAATAGTCGCCGGAGTTAGCAAAATACCAACTACAGCACTGGAAGAAGCAACGACACGTCCAGACGCATCCGTGCTAATCTGGACACCAGAAGTACCAAGAATAGATCCAGCGATAGCTCTAGTAATACCCATCAGAGCAACATTGACAACACGACCACTAGTCGCATCACCAGCACTGATCTCTTCTTGAGCTACACCGATAACAGGCTCACCCGGGGCGTTAGCCTGTGTAACAGAGGTGCCGGCAGCATTAAGCTCTACGAAGCGGAACTTCGTAATGGCGCCACCTGCAACCCATCCTTTAGATAGAACGTAGTTCGGTCCAGCCATCTAGCTCACCTCCATTCCGAGGTAGCAGACTCGCGGTAAGCCTCGAACAGCTCTGGATTCGCAGCAGAAACTCGCGTAACAGCATCTGCGTAGCCCATGTTCTCATCAGATTCCATGAGCTTCTGAACCTCAGAATTGAAGCGAGTACCAGCGTCTCGCATGCTGCCAGCAGCAGCACGGCCACGCTCGCCAAGCTCCACTGTGCCGCTATCGGTGAGAACTTCCTTGACAAGGTCAACAACTAGGTTGCCGGCCTTAGGAGGCATAGCAGCAATAAGCTCGCTAAGCTTCTCACTAACGTGCGGTGCGAGGATGCGCCGGGCGTTACCAACTTCGCTCATCTTGCGACGAACTTCTTGCAGACGATTAGCTGTTTCTAGCTCAGCAATCTTCTGCCTATTATCCTGAAGTTCAGCAAGTACAGCCTTAACGTACTCGTTGTCCTCAGCCATCTTCTGTAGCGCCTGCTGCATTGGTGCAGTAATAGGCGCTGGAGGTGCAACCGGGGGAGTAACTGGTGCTCCACCGCTACCCTCACCGCTAGAACCTAGGTTCTTAACAGCTTCGGATAGCTTACTCTGCAAATCCTCATCTGTGGTGTTAGTGTCGAACTTAACACCATGAAGAGTGGCCAAGAACTCAAGAGCTTCTCGCCCCATAAGGGTTACCCTCCGTCCTGGTAGACTCTGTTATAGCTATGGTAAAAGGCTCCCAATCTGCTTCCTTAAAGGAGAACAGAATAGATCCGTGAGTAACCTCTGGATCTACCTTGGGAGCCGGTGGCTTTGCAGCCGTCTTCTTCGATTCATTGAATTTCGTAATTATCTGTGTCTTAAGTGAGTCATCTGTGGTTGAATCGTCGAACTTGATGCTGCATAGCTCAGCATAAGTCTCCATAAGACTACGGATCGCAGTCTTTTCGACCTGCTCCGGAACCGTAATGTGTTCGGCCAGGTTAAGAGGAAGAATGCCCTTTAGATGAGGCATGTTTGTTAGTGCCCCACCGAAGAAGACATCCTTAAAAGTTTGCCCGTTAGCTGGGTGTTTCCACTCATTTGCATATTCAGGCGAGAAATACTTGTAACCCTTGTCCTTAATTCTCTGGAAAGCTTCTCGCGTCCAGTCGACTAGGACCCACAGACCATCCGGGCGGGTATCAGCTCGCTGAATCCAGCCAGCAGCATCTTTACGCTGCTCACCATGGTCGTAGTTAATGGGTAGATCCTGGTCACGTACACCTTGATTGATGCCGGCAGCCATACGTGCTGCTCTTTCGGCATTCATAATGATCTTGCCGTACTGTGGATGCGACCATTCTCCATATGGGAAGGCTTGAATCCAACGACTCGTGCCTTCACCTTCGCCTAGAGAGTACTTCTGTAGATCAACAAGATAGCCAAAATGCACGTCGGCTTCCGCGACAGAAGACTCTGACAAGGCGAACATGTTGATGGCCTCATTCGTGCTTCGGCTCATATCAGACATGAGGCTACCTCCTTGCTCAAACTATGTCAACTATATTGGAAACTTTTATGTTTAAGCGATCTACACGCTCTACAAAACCAAAACGGTTTTATAAACGTTAATCACCTGTGTGCTCTTATAACCGTTTCCTGACCATAGATACTCTCAGCGTCAATAGTGACGACAGAGGCACTACAATCTAAACGTTCCAAGATATCGTTGATATTAAATGCTATGTCAGGTACACCCATGCCGCATACGTCATCATCGATTACAACAGTCTCTTTAGTAAGAGGTGTAAATAAAATTATACAGATCTTGTCAACGAAGGATGCAACTGCATTATCTAGAATCTTTTCCCACTCGTGATTGTGCTCTAACACATGTCTCAAGAGTATTCCGGAAACATTAGATCTATAGGTTGTTAGATCTTCGACGGCATCGCACCATAGGCTGTGCGTCCCATCGATGCCCCTGTAACCGCCTACATGAACATTTCTAAACCATCCATACCCACATCCCCAATCCTCTACGTAGAGCCCCCTCAGCCATTCCTCGGCCATTGAATAGGTAGTAGGATCACCATAAGGTATTTGCTGCGCAGCTCTTGCATACCAATTAGACCAGCGGCCAAGATTAGTCTGCATCACGAACAGTCTTTTGTACTACAGACAGTTCCCAAGTACACTTGAGGCCAGTCTCCTCTTCCCATATCTCTACATAGCATTGTGGGCATAGAATAATTTCAGGACCAGACTCACTGAAATGTGACGAAGTAACTAGATTCCATTCAATGTTATCAGTACTCCAGGATTGTATATTCCTAGTTCCACAATTGTGACAATAGTCCTCTGGATGAAAATCTACCCAGCCTACATCTCTCTGACGATCAATATCTTCGACATCAATGTGGGTTAGTCTTACTGCCAATTTGGTGACCACCAGTACTCAGGGACATTAAAGTCATTGGATACTATAGGATCTGGCCAACGCATATTATCGAATTGTTCTTTGGTGAGCTTTATAAGTTCTTCACCGTTAGCATGATAACCATTATTAGAGCAAGCATCTAGGTCAAGCGACTTGAGTTCTCCGTGAGAGAACCAACTCAACTTTCTCTCTTTAGTACTAGAATTGCCCAACCATGACAAGTGCCAACCAAATCCGCATTGTAGGAACCCATATCTAGAGTTCCTTTGCTTCTGCGGACTCAGGTCTTTATACTTGCAAGATACAGTGTGCAGTAGTTGACTGGGGTACAAATAGTCCAGGGCAAAACCGTGCATACGCATCGGCACGGCTACGACACCATACAGATTAGTGCATCCCACAATTTCTGGTATGAAGATGGGATCTACGATTTCGTCCATGTCAGACAACATGACGATGTCGTCAGGGGCAATATTAATGCCCTTTGCCTCCAATATCTCCGGAAGCATATCAGTAATTTTGTCGCGATGCTGATACTCGATCCAGCCCCAATGCTGTCCTCCCCACTCAGACTTCTCACCTTCCGGGAACGGATCAGCTTTAACTGTTGCCCAAATGATATCTAAATCCTCAGGAGGTGCTTCATTAGGAGATGCATCACCCTGGTAAGTGAGATCACAGGAGATTGCGACCATGGCATCAACATGATCACGCATCGTCATGTGCCTAAGGCGCACCATATCATGCTCGTGTGCACCAGAATACAGAAACACATCAATAATTTTACTCATTTATGCACACTTCCTAAGCCACCCAGCAGGGTCCATAGTTATTGGATAAAGACTTTCAACGTTCTCATCTCGCATAAACTCTTTGTGATTAGGAAGAAACGTTTCTATAGCCTCCAGCGGCCCATGACCACCCGGCCATTGCTTATCTGGATCATGCGGTAACCATCGGAAGACACCATCTTCAACTACCATATAACATTCGGGAGTAACTATATCATGATATAGTTTCATCTCTGCTAGAACATGGCATGCATGGTGATCGCTATCCAGAATTACCATGCACTTCTTGTTAGCTGCAAAATCCCTAATTTGTTTTTCTATATTAGAATCTATGGAACTACCGATTAGCCACTTAACCTTGCTTCCGCATCTAAGTCTTCTACTACTATCAACAGAGTCGTACACATCAACTGTTATAACATCTGGCCCAAAGTTTGAAAACCACTCTGCCGAAGCACCAGTCGCTGTGCCGCACTCAACAATTACTTCCGGTTCAGTGTCCTCAATAACGTATCTATACCTCTCGACATCTTCATCGATCTTGATCATGCCATGAGGTGGATACCATGAGCTGGAAAATACATCAACGCTACCTTCAATGTTGATGATGGTAGGTAATCCAATCTTGGGCGTGAGCAAGTACTCTTGAACTAAGTTCATAGCTCTCGACTCACACTTATGATTCATGTCTTCCTCAGGAATCCAGCGGGATGCATGGTCACTGGGAACATCGTTTCGGTATTTTTGTCTCGTTCAAATTCTTTGTGTCGCGACAGGTAGGCTTCGATAGCTTGCATAGGACCATGGTTGATCAGTGACCTGTGCTCATCCACAGGAATCCAGCGTACAAGGCCGTCCTCAACAACCATGTAGCAATCGTCACTAACTAGCTGGCCATATATTTCCATCTCGGCAAGCACATGACATGTGTGATGATCACTGTCCAGAATTACCATGCACTTCTTATCACCAACATACTCTTTGACCGTTGCGACGATGTCTGCGTCTACGGAACTTCCGTACAGCCAATGTATATTTTCTCCATTTTTGATCTTGCGCTCGGGATCGACGTGGTTTTCTACGTCTATCGTCACTACTTCCAGTCCCAAGCTCGCTAGCCATTCAGCGGACCCACCTTGCCAAGTACCGCATTCGATCACTATCTCCGCTTGAGTCTTAGCAATAATTTCATGGTATCGTTCAATATCCTCACTAATCTTCACCATACTAGGGAAGTTATATTCTTCGCCATCTTTTACTCTTACCTTTGCAATATTAGCCCATTGCCGTGGGAATGCCTTGACACTAGCCTCAATATCGGCAATGAAGGAGAGGCGATCAGCAGAGATTCTATCCATATATCCGGATATGGTTTCCACGGTGCTGGGGGCACAGGTGTGGACTTGGGTCGCCTGTTGAGCAGTTTGCAATCTCTGCATATGCTGCTCGTGGATCTTCTCGTAAGCGATTCGATCCTTCTCCAACTGCTCGCTAAAGGCAGACCACAGGGGATCGCCTGAGGTTTGTCCACCACCATCCAGATGCTCAACGTAAGCATTAAGGACTATCGCAGCCTTCCGTGGAATATCCTTTGTAACGACATTCCCGATCTCAATGGAAGTGATTAGATCATTATCTCCGTACCACCACATGCACTCTTCGGGGAAGCGATAGCCGCTGGCGAACCACTCACCACGTACCATGAATGCAAAGCCAGCAAATCCGCCGGTGCCGTCATAACGAGCGGCGCAGATGTCGTGAACTTCTTGGACCTCAGCGTCAAAGACCCTGTCGTCATAGTTTCCACAGACGGCTACCAACTCACTGTTCCTAAACAGTGAGAGCGACAGCTTATCTAGGAAGCCAGCTCCCATCTTGATATCATTGTTCAGGATTGCTACGTGGACCTTGTGACCGTGCTTCTCAAGAGCGTGATCGACAGCCTTATTCCACATGTGGTGGATACCAATTTCTGGACAATCCAGAACAGTTATATCATCCTGCTCGGCAAGCCAGTCCTTGGTATCTTGCTGCGAACCATTGTCACATATTATGATTTCTGTGAACTTGTCTTCACGAATCTGCTCGACAAGATCTTTAGTTAGGTGTAGCTTATCTTTTACAGGAATAACTACTGCAATTGGAGGGCGACGGAAACCTACGCCTTCCTTAATATCCTTTGGGTACCAGATGCGATCTTCCTTATGATGCCCAATCTCAACACTACAATCTACGAAGATCTGGTAACCTAGAGCCTTAAGTTTCAAACAGAAACTAATGTCCTCTCCAACCCAACGCTCCTTAGTTATATAGGAGCCGTCCTTCTGGGCGACGGACATTGATATGGGGTATTCGCTGAACCAGCCGTGGTCCTCTGAAGGAACGCTGATGAGGCCGCGGGCATCCATCTCCTCCACGAGCTGGTGACTTCTCTGCGCCGTAAGCCACTTACGGTTTTCTCGTTCTGCGTTCAGAACAGATTGCAGAACTTGTCTGTGGACAAGAAGGCAAGCTGCACCAGTAGCGGAAACCTCTAGAAGTGCGTCCGGCGGATAATCCAGCTGGGCACTTAAGAAACGATCACTCTCCGGATCAAGATGGAAGAGTGTTGGATACGGCCCCATGCCCTCGTCTACGACGACACACAGGCCTCCTACGACCATACAATTGGCTTGTTTAGCAGAGTGTAATAGTCGTGGGATCAAGTCCTCCGAAAAAACCATGTCGGAGTCGATCATTAGTAACCACTCGCCATCAGTCTTCAAGAACTGCCTGACTATTTCGTTGCGCTTGTCAGTTATGTTTACGCCACTTCTACCCCAAAGAACTCCCCTAAAGAATTCCCACTTATTATTTTTGTCAGTGATGACAAGATCTAGTAGCGATCGAGCAAATTCAGCACTTATGTATCCGTTGCTAACATTACCAATATAAACTCTGGTAGATTGAAGTTCGATCTGCATATCATGCCACCGAAGGGAATAGTAGGAACCAGAATCTCATTTGTCTATCCTTGTTTGAGATGGTCAAGTTGGACCGAAGCTGTGCCTCATACATACCAGCAGGTACTGCATCCAATTCACCAGCAGCGAATATGATAGTAATGTTAGGCGCTGTAGCAGCCCCCGTTATAAACGCTGTTTTTGTGAGAACGGCTATCTGCTCGGCGTTACCAATCTTAAGCTCAAAGGTGTAGCCGCTAGAAAAATCTATAATGTTTCCCGAAGTATCTCTCCAGGTCAATGCAATATCTGGATGTTCGGCACCTTTGCTATACTTAACAATCATACCAACACCTACTCCACGTATGTGTAAGAATATCCAGATTCGCCGAATCCAGAGTTACCGGACTCCGAAAAACTACCTGCGCCAGATTCATTGTTACCTACTATGACAGGGTACAGGTCTGGAATGGCAGATGGTATAGAAGCATTGTTGCCCGAGACTATAACTGTACCTACACCTGCTACAGAAGAAACCAGGGATGCTACGCTTTGCGCTATACAAGTGGCAATAGCTGGTTGAGCATTAACATTAGTCTCAGCAAGAGAAGTTACAGCGGCATTCTGACCAGCCGTTATTATGACGGCTACTACTGATGCTACAGACAGCGATGCAGACGAGCTTCCTGCTATAGCATTGGAAATAGCAGGCGATGCACCAGATGTAATAGCTAGATGTGCATTATCGACTCGAACACTTACAGCAGCAATCCCAGCGTTTGCCGTTGTAAATGTTCCAGTTTGTACAACCGGAGTAACTGCTACAGCATTGACAACACTGGCTATAGATCCAGATGAAACCGTTGTTGTTGAGTTATTAGCTACTGCACCGACAACGGCACCTTGTGCATCAGCATTCGAGGGAATAGTAGCATTTAAAACAACAGCACTAACAGATGCTGCTATAGCATTAATGGTTACCGTGGTTGCAGGAGTATTAGAAATTACGCTCGATACAGCAGATGCAATATTAATTCCAGCATTAATGTTATTGGCTGCAGATGTAACTACACCAGCCGCAGCATTAATAGTAGCTAGAGTAGATATGTTATTAGATACAACAGTAGAAGTAGCTGCACCAGAGCTAGCAGATGGTCGAGGATTAGGATTGTTAGCAACTGGTAGAGCTACGGCTGCTATTGCTCCGAATGTGACAGTTGATGATATACCATTCGATATCGCAGAGCTGGTAGCTGTTTGAGCTACTGCTAGAGCACCTGTAACAGCCGCTGGGTTGTTGCCTACAGCAAGTACAGCAGATTGTGCTGCATTAGGCTGTACATTCGCAGATGCATTAGCCGCAGCAATCGATATTGCCGCAGCAGCACTAGTAGTTGCTAGTGCGCTAATGTTGTTAGCTACACCTAGGCTGATTGCTTGAGCAGAATTTATAGAAACTATTGGTGCTACGTTATTTGCTACAGCAGAGCATGTAGCCACACCGGCATTCACAGAAACACTTGATGTAGGATTATTAGCTACGGCAGATACTACGGCCTGTGCTGCATCAACATTTGTTGATGTTGATGCAACAGCCTGAACTGTAAAAATCCTAGTTCTTGGGTATGCTGCAACACCCTGGTTGGATGGTATCGGCCAGCGAATTTTACTCATGGCACAATCCGGGGAGCCATAACTACATCCGGTATAACAGGTAGGTCAGACCTTAGACGTATAAACGCAGCAGGTCCACACTGGTTCGTACCAGTAGTAAATGCTACAGCAGGGGCGGCGGTCGCGGTACCGCTAAGCACCCGAGCATCAAAAATTTCTATGTTCCCGTCGTTACCTGTAGTAACTCCAGCCCCCGTTGTGCGTCTTGTTGTGGTATCGAAAGTAATACCAGCAGCCGTAATAGCTGGGGCAGAAAAAGTTGCCAAGTTAGTATCTGTATCAGTAGCCACCACTGCTACTACAACGTCATTAGGAGCAAGGCTAATGGAGGCTGATGCAGTTATGGCCCTATTAGCGCCGTGAGTATTATCATCCCCAGAGGCAGTTTCTGTAAGCCACAGGCCTGTGTAGGACTTGTACATTATCATTTCGCCAATACAGCCCCCCGCTGTACCGCCCTGATCAAATGTTACAGAACCTGACTCGTTGCCAATCAGGTTCCTAATATCCAGCGCAACTCTCGTCTGGTGGCTGTCAGCTATATTGGTACCTACAAGACCGCCAAGTAAATCTGTGTGACTGTCCCATCCAGCTTCTGCCGCAGTAGTTACAGCGTTATCCCAAGCTGATCTACCGGCTATCGCCATGTAATTGGTAGCAACACTGGCTGGGTAAGCAACCGATACTGTGGCAGTGCCCCCAGCAGACTTGGCTCCAAGAGTCACAAATTCAACTAGAGGGGCAGGTCTAATAGCTATGGTTGCTGTACAGAATTCTTCCGACCCACTTAGAGTAAATGCACTAGGATCTTCTGAAGCCGTAGCGTTATTTCTAGATGCCCAGCTAATGCTACATCCATCAGCAGCATCACCAGATCCTAGTGTGCCTGTATCAGTGTAGTTAGTAGGAAATCCAGTAGCAGTTACAGTACCATTGTCGTTGGCCGTAACAACGAGCCATAGAGTATCTTCAACATCCCATGTTGCCGGATTAAGTGATGCTGGATCAGCACTAGTTCCAGGAGCTGCGCCCTGAAATATAGCAGCCACAGGAGCAGTGGAAAAAGCGTCGCCAGAAATTCTATATGTTCTGTGCGCAGACGTTTGGACTACGTCAGTAACTATAGCTTGGCTGGCGCCTTCAGTCCCCGCAGCTCTTTTATAATAAACTCTAAGGCCTACATTGTCCCCACCATCAGCAGTCGGTGCTAGTGCTATCCAGTTGTCTGGTATAGTACTACTAACAATCGGCCTAGCGTCAAAGGCTATAGCAGTAATCAACAAATCATTAACACTCACACCAGCAGGCATTACCACAGTGTGAGATGTTGAGTTAGTTGTCTGGGAACTAGACGCAGAAGTAACTGTTAGTGGGAACGCCATTTCTTATTCATCCCAGACTATGTACGCCTGGCATGCTTGTCCGGTACCGTTTTCAACAATCACCCCAATCCCATTACCAGTACCGACAGTAGCCCTCAGTCCAGTATCACCAAACGTCCACACGACACCGGAGCCAGCAGCGGCGCCTAGAACGGCTCTATACCCCAAGTCATCGGCAACGGTTGGTCCTACCGAGTGCGTGTTCGCCGCGGTGCATGAGGCAGCGACTGCGTCTGGGTCGTGCTTAGCCTCTGTCAACCCAGTTCCTGGGGTGCCAGCAGTAGTTAGCCTTACCAACCTTAGGGCGACCGCTGTAGTTGTAGTATTGAAGACACCGATCTCCCGGATCTTCGGACCCACAGCAGCAGCGCTATACAAAGAAATAATAGGTAGGGTAGTCGATCCCGCAGTAGTTAGCGCTCCAGCTGAGTACCTAGCCATTAGAACTGAAACTCCATAACACCGCTGGTAGAGTTCCAAACAATAGTGAAGGTACCATCTGTAACTGAGTTGGTGCCACCAAAGTAGTTATAGCAAACACCCTGGTCGTTAGGTGATGTTGACGTATCGTCATACACTAGAGCGCCAAATACGGCAGCTAGAGTTGCAGATGATCCAGACGCGGTGTTTGCCGCTGTCCACCTAAGACGCAATGTAGTTGCAACGTTGATTGCCAAGGTGCCCATAGTCTGACCACCCTGCGGCCATTCAGCACCATCAAACACTTCGTTGCCCGTGGTTACCCACTGATCAGCGTTGTAGCAAGAGTTTGCTTGAGTTACATCAGAGCTGGGGGTTATATCGTTGTCATAAAGGGCTGCTTTAAACGTATCGGCATCAAGGTCAAGAGCCTCAGCCGGAACGCTTATGCAAGTCTGTACGAACGCTCTGAAAACCTTAGAGTTTGACCATGCCATGCTTTATTCTCCTTTAACGGCGGCGCTATGTGCGCCTACTGACACATTCCTACCTGACAGTCCCTTGGAAGGACTAACAGAGTCCCCTATAATTTGTGCAGTAGGAGCATAAACTGCGCAGTCCTGCCCATCTTCCCGAGTGGTAACAACAGACATAATAGGTGCGCCTTCACCGTCAGTCTGTACTATCTCATTGTTGATGTAATCTTCTCTCTCATTAGATTCAATTTTACATTTAATTCCAGCTGGTACAAATGGAGTTGATAGGCCTTTCATACCACGACAATTATGAAATGGTGTATGTGGTCGGGCCTCATTAGTTACATGAGTAGAGACGCAGTTAGGGCATTCCCAGCGATGTTCCGGTGTAAGAGAGATGGTCATGCTGCCACCGCAGAGAATATTGTAAGGACAGTAGATTGAATACGATCCTTGTTGGTTGCTGTTTCTCTGGCTATGACATCCATGGCATAAGTATCTGGTGTGAGAGTATCTAGCTCGTCAGCACTCCATGAGACAACAAGATTAGGCGCAACCGCGCCACCAGTTATTCCCGTGGTTTTAGTAACTATCGCTGCCTGTCCTGCCTGACCAATTCTTACTGTGAATGTCCAGCCACTGGAAAAGTTTATAACTGCACCATCTGAGTCAAGCCAAGTCACTTCCACATTTGGGTACTCGGCCCCTTCATAATACTCTATAGCCATGAGCTACTCCTGGAAAGTAACAGTATGGGACTCGGCAAATGTAGCCGTGGTCAGGGGGTCTATAAACCTAGTGGAGCTATCTGGATCTATAAATCCAGCCGCATTGATAGGATCCCTAAACGTGACCGATATGCCCGCAGCTACACTTGCATTAACAACTGTGGGTGCGAATAGAAACGCTCCAGCATCAATCTTCGATAGTAATATATCCTGCAAACTTTTCAACAGAGCCGGCGTCTGCATGGATGTTACAACTGTAATTACTCCAGGGTCAATAACAGCCGCAATGCTAGGTGCATTCATTGTAGCGATTGCAGTTATTGATGCTGGAGTAAGTACTGTAGCAGACGATAGATAATTAACAGTTAGTTTAGGTGCATCATATGTAACATTCTCAAAGCTGGCGAATTGCAATTTATCGACAGCGCTATTGTGGTCATAGATAAGAACTAGGCTGTTACCAGAAGTCCACCCAGGACGAGCTATTATTTCCTCTACAATAAGTGAAAGATCTGAGGATGTAACAACAGCCCCAAGACCACCTAGGTCATTATCAGTCCATAGCGCGGATGCATTGGTAGTGACCCTGTTGTCTAGGTTGCCATCGGTTGTTGTAAATGTTAGAGCGTTATCGACATCTTCACCGTACCAGATGCCCTCAGCATCGTTCTTACTTGTACCCTGACTTAGTACCAAATCAACCGTTGATGTAACAACATTAGCCCCCATAGGTATCTGTACGTCATTAAATCTAAGTCCTACTCGCATACCAACAATATTAGCGACTATATCTATGTTGTTTATAACAGGTGCATGTCCCGGCTCTTCATAAGCATCATCACTTATCGCAGCCGTACTTCTAATGAGTGTTATAACATTAAAGACACTAGGACTATATAGAATAGCAGCAGCATTAATTACATTAGGACTTATAGTAGCCTGATTAAGTGTGATAGTCGGTGACTGTACTGTTGCAGTTGCAGTTATAGAGGGTACAGTAAAAAGTACAGTTAGTAGATGAGTAGGCTCTTGGATCAATGCAGGTATTGTAATAACTGGCATCTGCACATTTTGGATTACGAGCTGGACCTGCACAGGGGGATTGAGTGTGGCAGGAGCGCTAATTACCGGAGGATTTATATCAAACCCTGGTTCAGGTACTGCTAAGAAATAAGAAGTACCACCATCGAGAATGTGTCGACCTGGTGTAGCAGCAGACAATGGAGCAGCCATAGTCATTACATGACCATCGGGCGCTGGAAAGTCTGGATGTATCTTGGTGTGAAGTTGTCCTCTATGTTCGCCAACACCAAAATAATTTAACCCAAATGGTGGAGCCGGTATAGTGATGTAGTGATCCCAAGGGCCTTCTGGAATTGTTGACCTATAGCAACGCTTTTCTCGTTCAAGATAATCTTGGGCTACCAAGATATAATTATTAGTTCCTAGCTTAGCTACACCAGCATCCCCGGCTATATCATTACCATTAGTGTCTTTAAGTCGAGCTAGGCTGGCTATAGAACTAATCCATGCTGTACCATTCCAGAATTGGTAGGTAGAGAACACTCCACCGACATGGGCTGTTGACATCAATGAGCCATGTGGTGTCCTAGCAACTGTCATATATGACGTTATCGTAGCTTCATCTTCAAAGTAGTTGGGAGTGAAGTTACCAAACTTAGGTACGAACTCCCGCCCATACACATAATCAAACGATGTATCTTCAACAATATCACATATATAAAAATTGCTGCCAGGGCCTACATTGAAGGTAGCTGTCTCGCTAACAGTGCCAAACCCATTGATATGCAGAATGTGCGAATCTTCAACTTGATGGTCCAGCGCACCCCCACCACCAGGGAACGTGGTGAGCCAGGCTCCTACATACAGCACTCGGCTGGGTGCGAGAGATGGCGATACAGCTAAGTTCCAATACAAGGTATTGGGATAGGTAGTCTGGTTAGGTCTAAATGCTGGAGTGAGGTTAGGACCAGCCATGGTCCTAAATCCCGCACCCAACGCATCAGCCGACCTAGTTGCACCCCACTTATCAACCTCACCGTTCTTGAATTCGTTAGTCATATGGTTGCGGTTGGGCAACGCTCCACTAATGAATTCGTTGGTAGCTAGATCGACAGCATTCGGCCCATTGATGTAATAGTCAGAGCCTACCCAGAATCTACGACCGTTATCGAAGCCAGATTGGGTTACTACGCATGTGTCGAGCGTATCTCCACCCAGGTAGTTAAGATAAAAGCTACCACTACCAGCCGGATCCTCATGATCAGACGATTGCCTAATCCACTGTACAAATCGTTCGGTCAGAAGGATTTCATTGAAGCATTGTGCATAGGGCTTACCCCACCAAGCTAGACAAAATGCATCTTTAGTACGAGGCCCAGACGGGTCCAGTAGTGACATGAAGCCATCAGCATCTGTTCCATAGTGGTCAGAAGCAACAGCAGCAATATCACCAGCATCAGGACTATTGACAGCATACACCGACCCAGGAATGGGATGTACTTCCAGCAGCTTCATTAGAGCTGCGGCGTTAATCGTACTCGGTGTAGCGAACTGAGTCATGGCTTCTTGTAAGTCACAATCTGGTCGTCGCCATCTATGCCCAACTCACAACCATCAATGAAATTTATCATAAAGTTACGAATATCTGTATTAGAAACTCTGCCCCATAGCCATCCATACTTCTCTACAGCAATATCTCCCATAGAGGAATATATATCTGACATTTCTTCAGGCGGCAGATCCTTTAGGCCAATCCACCTGCAATAGCAGCCGCCGTACTTTCTATCACGATCGTCCGTGCATATTAGATACCCAACAACCTCATCACCATCATGGGCGACAACTACCAAAGCGTCACGATCAACGAATTCTCTAATCATTGAAAATGACGGATACGTAAGATCCCACTTCTGTCGAGCTACGGCAGCAGCATTACATCTCAGCTCAACATCTAAGCTCTTCGAGAAATCGCGTACCGGTTGACACCACTGATCTAAATTAGTTGCATCAACCTCTGTATAGTTGACCGCCATTTACCACTCAAATACGCCAGAGGCGTTCCACTGCACAACGATGTTTCCGCCGTTGGGAGTCACAGGAAGACCTGTGGCAGTGCCAAATTTGCAAATAAGAATGTCCGTGGAGTCAGCACCAGCCGACTCATTGAATATCAATACCTGCTCAGCCTGGTCACCGGTCACTGACGTGAACGTCACATCATTAGCGTCAAATCGTACAGTTGCAGAGCTGGGGTTAGTAATAGCTGTACCAGTCATAACAACACCGGTCGAAGGAACGAAAGCGGCAACTACATCAGCTTTATCCTGATGTGTAACCTCACTTAGATCCACGTCCGTGTTGTCTGTGAGAACACAGGTGATCAGTAGTTCCGAGTCAAGATCGGCCAGTGTTGGACCAGAGATCAAGCTCGTAGTGGCTGATATAGCCCGAGCCTTGAACGACATAAACAACGCATTATTGGCGGTCATTGCTCTCCTTTCTTAGTTGTAATACGAGCCGTGATACCCTTTGGCGCGAATTGTTGAGCAACAGCCTGTAGATCTGTGTTATAGAATGCTCCTGGTACCTGCTCTTTAGCTGTATGCTTCTGAACAGGCTTCCTCATTCCTGGGCCAGCCACAATAGTGGGAGGATCAAGTACTTCATTTAACACAATAAATTCATGAGCTGATAAACCTGATTCCTTAGCCCTGATCAACTCACTCCATACCCCAGAGGACACAATAGAATCACCGTTTTCATCCAAGTGAATATATATGTCCTTAGGAGTACCACCAAGCTCAGGAGTTTTGGCGGGTATAGGAATTAGCAGTACAACACTGCGTGCATTAGGATGATGTATTCTTAACCCTTTAGCCATGGCTCCTGAACCTCTAGCATGTGAGCAGGCAGTCCACCCCATGTGGATAGCCAGATAGTTCCACCCTTAGCTAAATGTACCAATTCGATCTCATTAGGCTTCCAAGGAACCCTAACAACTGAGAATTCCCTTCCATCTTCCTGTAACAGGGTTACTATAGCCGTACAAGGAGTACATCCCGGAGGATCATCAGGAGCAGTAAAGACACTTAGCCTAGAAGGAAAGTCTGACCAATAAGAGACATGTTCATCAGTTATCTCTGTTACTGGAATCACTTATCGGCCTTATCATCAATATCTGATTTCAAATCAGTTATCCTACCTTGTCGGGCTCGATCATCAAGCTGGGCTGCCAATTCATCGATCTTAATTTCTGTTAATTGTAGAGCTTCGACAGCTTCAATAGATGGCTCTCTCCCAGCAGCTCTATTTAAAGCAATAACTTCCTTCATCATTGCAAGCTCTCTAGTTATTGCATCTAATTCTGATTGCATAGCAGCAGTCATGTTAGAGTTAACAAGAATGTGTATACTATCCAGCTTGTAAGTAGTCGTATTATTAACCTCTTCTAAAAGATCGGCGACCTTATTCTGGCGCCGAAAATCCTCCTCCCTTTCGATTTTGCGCTGCCGATTTTGAATTTTAGACAACACGAAGGGGGAGATAATAGAGCCGGCTACCATCGACATCACTATAATTACAAGATCCATATTTAGGACCTTTCAAGAACGCCGCGCCCTCGATTCCTCGGCACAGTCTCTATCAGGCACTGCCTCCAACAATCGATCATTAAACTCATCTATAAATTGTGCCGACTCTTCAGGATTACTACTTTGAGATGCTGCCTGGGAAAGGAGTAATTGAAATACACCGCGAAGACGAACTCTGTCTTCTTGGTTATTATTACATCCAGTTACCAGTACAGTCTCAAGGTTATTAGCTAAAGCTTCTCTAGAATCCTTGGCATTATCCCAAACATAAACACTCAAAAGAAGCATAGCACCAACAAGCACGCCAAGAATAGTGGTAGAAACTTTACCAGCCTTAGAGCGATCTAATCTCTTAAGTTCCTCTAGAATCTTGTCTAGGGATTCCTTAGTGCTGTCAATGGTTTCACGTAACTCAGTCATCTCTTGTTCAGTTGCCATTACCCGCACTCGCCTTCATTTGTTTCTCCGCTAGGTCTAGGGATTTACGGAGATCGTTTATAGCCACTTTTAGCCGCTGTCTAACTTGTTCAGTTTCATCGACTTCCCTTTTACGCTCCTCTTTAGAGCGTTCCCAAGGCCATCTCATGGCAGCCTATCCCAACGCCGCTTGATCTCTCTAAGTACCTCATAGACATCAATCATGAGAGCGTGATTTTGCTCGTCAAACGTTTTACGTTGTTGTATGATTTCTGAAGATCGTTTGATCAAAGGTACTAGTTCAACAAGCGTAACAATCATGTCTGACCGTTGGGCGGCTAACTCATCTCGTTCTTTTATGAGCCGCTTAAAGAAGAATATAACAACCCAGCCTAAAATTAGTACAGCTAGGCCTAAAATTCCTCTTTCCAGCAACATTGATTCTGGAGAAGCTGCCTGGGCAAAGTTACATATATACGCAAACATCAACCTCCCCCACTTTGATCCATTCCCGAATTAGACCTGCCAGCACTCTTACCTTGCTGCATTCCGCCTGCCGCTGGAGCCTGCCGAGGGGGGCCTACGCGGGCTTGTGTGGGCTGCGCAGTGCCTCCGGCTGGCCCACCCCCACCTGCTGCTTGCTTGGCAGGCTGGGGCCTGTAGGTGGACGGGTTGTGCTTGGGAGCGTCCATGAGATCGCGGAACCACTCCTCTAGATCATCGTCTACACGAATGATTCCAGCACCTACAGCATTACGCAGAGCAAAGGATACAGTCCTAGCTTCCTTAGTATCTCCAAGTCTACGAATCTTAAGTTCTGGGTAATCCTCGATTCCCCAGTTAGGCTGTACAATTTGCGGTATAACAAATTTGTTGAAAACAGAGCGTACCATATCCGCAAGATGTCTAGTTGACTTGTAGAACAGCGTCATAACATCAGTATCACTACCAGTCACATTTTCGTACAGTGCTTGTGCCATAACATTATGCCAAATCATCTTCTGATGATGTTGGGCAGATTCCATTGGGGATACAGGTTGACCTTCTAGCTTGGCGAACATAACTTCCCAATAAGGAGGCAGTACTACGTGCGCCTTTTCATTGGTACGTAAGTTCTCTCCAAGTTCCTGCGCCAAATTACGGTCATTAACCGTAAATCCGGGTGGTAGCTTTATAACAGGAATACCAATACCATGGCGCTCTTTTTGAATCGCATCAATCTTAAAGAAGTTCTCAGCGAAGTACCAGTGCTTGTAAGCAGAGCGAAGTACAGATATACCCCGCATGTCCCCAGCTTCACTATCATAGCTAAAGATAGCTAGTTTATCAATGGGAACACGCACATGATCCAAAGCCCCAGGAGAATTGTAAAAGTCAACAGCAGCTGGGCCACCATTGGCGTCATAAATCCAATCAACTACATCCATGGGATGTCGAGGAGCCATCTTCTTTAGGTAGACTCTACTCTTCCTACCAAACTGACGCTCATCCCAGACCTTCTCGAACATATAAAATCCGAAGTCCAGCATGAGAAGAGCTTCCGAAATAACTTGGTTAAACGGATAGCTCATGTATTGCGTAAAATTACGATGAACGAAAGTAGCTATCTCTCTGCTTCTAGGCTTGTCATCGTAAGGTTGCAAATACCACGTAGCACCCAGAATAGGTGTCTTAAGAGTCTTTAGCGCGCTTCTAGTCGCTGCATCAGAACGACGCATGCGATCGTACTTTTGTAAGCCCGCTAGATCTCTAAGCTCGGGATTGTACTCTTCACGTAGGTACTTAGTATACGAAGAAGATGTCCTACCCAGCTCAATACGCATCTGATGATCAGTTGCATCTGGGTCAGCTAGCTTTTGTAGTAGAGAGTACTCCTGCCTCTCCAAAAGCTGAATAGCGGGAAGGTTACTCTCATGTGTACTAGCCCTATTAGTCCTAACCTTATTTAGCTCGCGCTCCACGAACTCCTTATCAAACTTAGGAGCACTAACAGTAGGCTTTTGATGCAGTACATGCGAGGGAGCCTCTACCACAACGATAGAGCTACCGTTAACATCGACGAGATCGATGCTCTTTGAATCGATAAGCCGATCCAGGTCTACAAGTTGAGGTCGAACCTCATGGCCCTCAGAATTAACAATCTTTGGGCCGACCCCTACCGTAGGTACGGAACTTGCCGTATCCCTGGAATGGCCCCTAAATCTGTCTAGCAGACCCATCCAGGGACATCCATCTCTCTAGGGGCTAACGTTTTAGATCCTGCGGTACTCGTATTTGCCTGTCTCACCCACGGATGTAGCGGGGCCAGCAACTATTGCTCGTCCCGGCCAGCCTCGGGCTGCACCAATAGAAGGCATGTTAGGAATACGCAGAACCACTGTGGCAGTGCTTATCGCGCCAGAAGGCTTAGCGCCAGAAGCTGTAATAGCTCCAGTATCGCTGGCCACAGTTGTGCTCACACCTGTGTCAACCGTCATAATGAACGCCTCAGTACCACTGGTGCGTCCGTAAACGTTATATAGGTTGACTCCTGCTACAGTAGCGAGAGTAAGAGTGACCCTGTTAGTAGAGCCGGCACCAGTAGTGATTGTAGCCGCAGCAGATGGCAGCGACTCAAGAGCATTAAGAACCGAGGTCACCACATAACTAAGGGCTGTGGTACCCAATATCGATCCACCAGCAGTAGTGGTTGTGATCGCAGGGGCAGCGGGAGCAGCCGGACGAGTCGTGGCAAAAGAATCAACGTATGCTCCATAGGTCCTTCCAGACCCATCAGCAGCGTTGTATACTACTGTAGGCTTACGAGCAGCCTCAGCAGCAGTCAGTGAAAATAGCGGCACGCTAAATCCTCCAGAAACGGCCTAAAAATCCATAGAATCGGATTAGACTAAAAGTTTAGGTCGCCAGCCCTAAAGATGGTGTTTGAACCACGAGAAGCGCCAGTTAGCGCAGGCATAGTATCCTGCAAATGATGCTGCGCACCTAGTTTGTACATGTGCATAAGACCGTATCTAATAGCATCAAGTGCATGATTATCGTAGTTCTGTGCTTCATCCCTAGGATTAGATCTATTACGTGCGTTACGTGGTGCTTCTTTAGCTTTATAGTTGTTGAACTCGCGAATAACATTCATACATGAATGATCAACAAAGAATTTAGGTACCATGACTGGTGTCCCAAACTCATCATGTTGACCAGTCTCATACTCTTTTAAGAAGGACTTTACAAGCTCAATACCCTCGCGCCAATTCGTCTTAGCAGCCGGATCGGCCCAGCAAGTAGTATAATGCTGCGTAACATACATCGCCGCCTCGGGATCAGCAGCATCCCCAAAAGACATGTCGATTTTGTATCCGGGTGGTTGTTCCCGACTAGAAATCTCTTGTATATGTTGTTCTAACGTTTTGTAACCACCGTAATGCTCGCGCCAGATGTAGATGTTATCCCATGCATCGATCTGCATCTCGATGCACGCGAGAGGGTTGCTGAATCCCCAGTCCCAGACCATGATGTTGGTCCACTCTGGGTTGTATTCAAGCTTCTTTACGTGGGTAGATTCTTGGAATTCGCCAAAGATACGGCCTACGAAAGCCGTAAAGTCGGCACCGATTTCCTGATCAAACCACTCTGGTGATGTGGTTCTCTCAATGGCTATGATTTCTGAATCTTCTCTACCACCTGGGTAAAGAATCCTGTTCTCCCATGAGGGGAATCTCCACGAGTCGTAATCAGCAAAGTCAGGATCTCTCCCGTATTGCCACAACTTATGGAAGAAGTTCATCCCCTCCGGAGTGCTACAGAACGATGCCCAGCCCCTATAGTCAGATAGAGCTGGTCGTATGTATCGTTCCCACGTATCCTCAGCGTGCTTGGCCGCCTCAGCCATAATCACGCCATGAAGGCCTTCACCAACAAGACTTTCAGGGTGTGAAGCAGACCTAACTTCTAGGCGCGTTCTCCAAGGGAACTCAATGTACATGTCCCCCTGCTTGACGTTGTACGCCCTCTTGACCTGCTTGTTCAATCCGAGTTTCTGCCCAATAATCAAATCGTCCCATATAACACGGAACTCTTTTTCGCCTAACGAGTACTGAGGCCCAACGATCCAGTAGCGCCGATTAGGCATAAACAACTCAGGCTCCATATCCCTGGCAGCCATAGTTGTTTTGCCAAATCGCCTCCCACAGGAGGCGATGCGGAATCTAGCTTTTGATTGGTGATAAAGCCACTGCCTCTTGTGAGGCTCATACCCTATCTCCGCAAAAAGCTTCTCTTTATCGATGTAGGTATCAGTAACAGGCATAGGCCATCAAGTGGGCCGAGCCGAATTTCTAAACCTTGGCTCATGGCCGGACATGGGACACCGAATGAGCTTCTGACCTGTAGCACTAGTCACTATGCGCTCATCTAGCACCTGCTTACCAGCAGTGTCCTCTACCAACTCATGGTAACTGTTGCAAGCGAAGCAGTTAATCTTGTTCTTGGTCATCAGTGTCCTTAGCAATCTTGCTTGTTGGTTGAGAGAAATAAGACTCAACCAAGACAGAGGAAGCCGGCTTACGACGCAAAACCGTATTTCTACCGGTACCTTTAAAATCCCGCATGTCAGTCCATACCGTCATCGTCACCGTCTTCGTAGAATTCTTCTAGCTCTGCTATGGCACCTAAACTAGAAATACTTTCAAGCGCTTCCATCATGCCGGCAACATCACCAGCATCACGAGCAGCCAGGTATTTCTGTCTTAGTTGCTCATAATGAGCCATCCAGCGACTTTTCTTCCGCTTCTTCTTACCCGCCACGATTTGGCCAACCAGTGAGTGAGATGGGGAGCGCGAAATGAAGCGCTAGTAAACCTAGCGCTAAGGGCAAATATTTAATATCCCCTGTGTCATGTATGACACCAAGGGACATGAGAAAGAACACTACTGCTGATGCTAGAGCAAACATTACTTACTCCAGTCGTTACTTAAACTCCCAGTCGACGTAACTGGTAGTAATAAGAGCGGTGTTACCAGTGCTTCGATCGGCGGGTGATAAATCTCCACACTGGTAGCACCGCGCGGATACAACATTACTTACAGAGAAGTGCTCGCACCTAAGCGTCATAGACTGAATGCTCATCCCGGCCTCCACTTATCAAGGTCCGACCTAGCTTCTCCAGGATTGGGACCATCGACAGCTTGACCTGGCATATCAGCACCAGAGCGCCTATCTACAGACGTATACGTCTCTCCATGGTGACCAACTCGTAAGTCTGCTGTATCGTCATCTATTCTTGCTGTAATAACAGCAGGTCTCCACCTGACTACACCACCAATTTCAACTTTGTGGTGTACAGTCCGGTTAACCTTAGCAGGATAAACATTCGGCATCAGCAGGTCACTTACTTTTCGATGCTGTTAGCGACCTTGCCAAGGAAATCGTATAGTGGATCAGCCTCGGCCTCACGGTGACGGCCAGTAGATGGGCTAGTGCTACCGAACGCACGATCAAGAATGTACTTAGCCGCAGCATATCGCAGCTTGTCATCCTCGCTCATGTGAACAATCTGCACCATCGCCTCTACGGCGTCAGTTAGTGCTTCATCAAGGCGTCTCTTAGCAAAGTCAACAGGTGACTCTGCAAACATCTTTTGTTCATCAAGCTCGCCATGAGCAGCGTTCATCATCTGCTCTTCGAGCTGACGTTCTTGCTCGCGCCGCTTGCTTGAGTCCATGGGCTTATTATGCCCTAAAATACCTGCTTGTTGCAAGCTCTCTAGCCAAATTTCTTTTACCGGCGCAATAGTTGTGTAAAGCGTACAGAGGTCGACTGATCCTAAAAAGTAACTACGAACGTGTGTTCGGAGGCCAAGACGCGAAAAAGGCCCCTTCCGTGAGGAAGGGGCCTCTGTTCGTAGGCTTTGTTAAGCGTTCAGCCTAGCGTGCTCACCATCAACGAACATCTTGTACGCTACATTCTTAATTTGCACTACTTGGCTGGGATCTTCGGTGTCTCTAACCAAGGTGTAGTCACCAATTACCTGTGCCTCTGGACAGTTGCCCTGAGGTTCACTGTAGGTAATTTTGGGGGCACTATCATTCCAAGAATGAGCTGTTCTAGACATAACTCTTTCACGGTGCTAGACAAACCCGAGAATTTCGGGACGGTAGAGTATAGCACGTTGGAGGTTTGGGCTTCGTGTCAAAAGATGGTGACATATAGCACGTTTGATGGCGTCTCACGGTGCTGGATACCGAGTCAGGCTTGGCCATTAATAGTTGCTAGCGTTTTTCCGCTGGGTAACGTGTGGGATTAGGCTAGCGTTTGCCAATTGGATATAGTCATCATACGTGGCTAGCGTGTTTTCACTGGAAAGCGTATGGGATTAGGCTAGCGTTTGCCAGTTGGAAATCGTGTGCGGTATGGCGTAACATATCTGGATATCGTTCGGGGTATGGCCGACATAGTGTGTGGATGAGAACCTTGGCTGAAGATTACAATTCACCATACGGCACGTCCAATACCTAGGAAAACAGAATTGCAACCGACCCATCTGGGGTAAGCCCCCATCCACACACATCTTTTGTATATGGCCGGTACACCCTGTGAATCCCACGTCAGACGTGTATGCGGTTAACTCCGCAAGTGTGCCGACCATATACGACCTACTACGGCTTTAGAATGTTGCGCCAGAGATCAGCGTCTAGATCGCCGAGGCGATCAACATCGTTCGCCCGCATCACCTGAGCCAGCTTCTCGTGCCGCTGAGCGTCTTCCAGGATCGAACCAGCTCGACCACGCTGCCACTTGGCGCGCTGCTCATGATCCTCTGGGCTTGAGTCCTCGTAAGTAACCCATCGGCCATTCGGCAGATTGAACTTGCGACGAATAAGCTGCTTTTGAGCCTCAGCCCAGTCAACCGGCTCATCGTCAAGGTCAATAATCTGACCGGAAACCATGTCGATCCTACGGATCACAAGAGGAGTATCAAGGAAAACCTTGTTCTCTAGCGCTCTTGTATGGTTCCTATAGATCCTCTTAGCCTTGTCCATAATGAGTGGACGGACCAGGCCGAACAGCTTATCAACTAGGCCCTGATCAGTGATCGGACCGAAAGCTAGCTCGAAATCAACGATAACCTGGTCGGTAGCCTTCTCTGCATCAAGACCCTCAGCTACGATTTTCTGGTAGAGGATCTTTTGTACAGATTCATGGACAGTTGCTGTATCCTTTACGGACTCCTGATTCATTATTGCCCTTCCTTATTTGTCCTTCTTGGTATCGCGTTATATGCGATGGGCATCGTTAGGCGCAACAGTCGAGGGCATCGTGGTGACAAAGGCCTAAAATGGTTTAACGTGAGGCTTGTGGGTATCGGTGCATGCTTGGTTAAGCGATGGTTCCATGGTTATCGTGTAGTACATTGGCTAAGCGTAGTTCGGCATGGGAATCGTGACTTCTACGGCTAAAGCGTTTCTCCCATGGGAATCGTTTCTTGTTTGGCTAAGCGGCTGATGCATGGGTATCGTTGCTTGTGCTGGCTTAGAGAGCGGACGAAGGGACTCGAACCCTCAACACCCTGCTTGGAAGGCAGGCACTCTACCAATTGAGTTACGTCCGCAAGATTACACTACAGGTTCAGAGAACCATAAATTGTTCTTCTCAAAGAATCCACTGCCCATACCCATGTAGGTATGCGGCCCAAAAATCTCCATCAGATTCCAGATATGGAATCTTTGGTATCCTTCTGGTCCCTTCTCAATAAGTAGTCGGTACTTTGCTGAGTCAAGTCCTAACGAAGAATGGTAGGCGTCATAAATTTCCCATCCAGCCCCTGTCAATTGTACCCACACGTAGTTGTTGAGATTGATTGGTGTCATAGTTTGTAGCCATCATAACGATGGTCTTCGATCTCTGGCAATTCCAGGATCAAATCACCCTCATCATCTATGTAAGCCTTCACCACGTCATGATAAACACCATAACGATCATCCTCGATTGGCTGATATACATAGACATCGAAGTTGTTGTTATTGTCGGCATGTACGTATAACATCCTCTTAAGATCAGTTATTTTCAAAAGTCGTCCTCCGCCGGAGTTGTGTACTGTTCTAATACCTCTAATGTACCAGTGAAGAATTCAACGTTACCCAGATCATCGCGGGCAACAACCCAGTCGGCGCCTATAGCTTCTATTCTCTTATCCCTGTAACTATCACGACCAAAGTAACTACCACAATAGCCATACAATAGTGTTCCTACTCTTAGTGTCATGGCCTCGTGGTCACGTGCCAGACAACTGTTATTAGTGCCCCAACCCCAAAGGTTGTCATGGCTACTCCGGTAATTGGGTACGTTCTAGTGATTACCATCAATGTTCCAATAACAGCGACAATGTCTCCTATCAGAATCGCACCTGTAATAACTTTTGTTTCCATAGTAAACGGCCAGGACTGGACTCCACCCGCTTAACGAGGCAAGTGAAATCCACTAGTTGGGTAGAACTAGGCGATCCACTACCGCAACCCCTACCCGAGTCCGATAGCTTCCCGCATCCTGACCAAACTTAGTCAGCTAGTTCTTCTCTAAGCTTGTTTACCTTCTCAGCTAGCTTAGAAAGTCTGCGCCTAAAGTCAGAATTTTCTTCTTCGAGCGAATATGCTAGCTTGTAGTAACTTATGATATCATCAAATATATCGATCTGGTCTTCGGTAAATCATACTCTGATCGACTTGGTCATTGTGCCCACGAGAGGAGTCGAACCTCCAACCTCCAGGACCTAAACCTGGCGCCTCTGCCAATTGGGCTACGTGGGCTAACTCTTATAAACTACCCAGTGGAACTATCATTGTCAAGCGAGATGGGCTTGGGCTTCGGTGGTCATGGGGCCTGACAGAGAACCCTTCACACGTGACGAGCGCGGGGATCGTTTCTACTATGGCGTGTGGGTTCTGGGTATCGCGACATACATTTGGCCACTTAATAGCGTGCGTTATTTGGGTATCGCGAACGGTATGGCTAAATAAGCGCGTGGGAAAATTTTGGGTATCGGGCGTTGATTGGCGCGAACAAGTTTTGGTTGGGAGGTAGATCATCGTGATGATCTACCTCCCGGATTCTAGGCGACGTGATGTTGGATTATCGTCATCATATGCTTTGGCCTAGATTGTTCGACGTGTTCCTCTTGGATATCGACCGAAGTATGGTCGAGTCGGTTATGGGCATCGTTGATCTAATTGGACCTAACCGTTTCACCTCTGGGTATCGTATGCCAAGTTGGGTTAGATAGTCCTCTCGGACAACTCCCAAAGGTTGAGAAGAATTTCCTTGCCTACTACCCGCAGAGCCGCATTGTGCTTGCGCCCATCAGGCCACGGCTTACCGGTATCCTTGTCGACTCTATCCTCGTACTTTGCTCGATATGCATCGTACACATCTCGATAGGGTGACCTAACTCGCCCATTACCACCCGGCAACTTCATGCAAGACTCAGCCAGGAGATGCACCAACATCTTAGCCTTGCGATTACCCATCGCATAGACTTCCTTGTCGGTCATACCCTTCTTAGCCTTACGCTCTGGATCACCATGACCACAGTATGCCCAAAGCTTAGCAACGTTACGTCGGTAAGGCGGATCACTAATCAGCTTACGCGTCTCGCCTGATCCCTCCCAATGACTGGGAAAAGCCCAGTTCGGATGACCAATTTCACCTAGCAAGCGAGCCATAAGCACAGGCCCTAGTCCAGCTGTATTCTTTACCCACTCAAAGATATCCGGGAACTCTTCCTTGAAGTTTGCGACAAGAGCCTTAGACAACAGCGTCTCTGTATTCTTAGCGCTGTTTTTAATGTCCTTGATCGTCTCAATGTCAGTAACACCGGAGAAGGCCCTATTACCAACCTTGATCCGATGCTTCTGAGCGTCCCAGTAACTACGGGCATAAATCCTCAGCCCAGTAAGCTTTTCATGAGCCTCTTCGGGGGGCATCCTATGACTAGGAACTTCATCTTCACCAATTTCCTGAGGGTCCATAATTGTGCCCCCAGTACTCGGCTGCATATCCATGCTAGTGTGTGTCCTTTTGTTGTGTGTAACTATGCGTATCTACTATGGGAATCGTGCGGCTGCCGGCATGAATATCTTAGCGAGAATTCTATGGGCATCGTGACGGACTTAGCTAAGTGCGTATCTACTATGGGAATCGTGCGTGCTTTGGGTACCGTGACTTCCCGGGCTGGCGTATTAAAGCTGGGCAACGAGCCTGATTTGGCCAGAATATTATTGCGTATTCGGCATGGATTACGTTGGCCCTATGGCAAGCAACTATATGGCGTGAAGGATCATGGAAATCGGGCTTTTCATGGCCAATTAACTAGCGTTGCGTTGTTGTACGCAGTATAGGGTGTGGCTAGCGTCTGTTCTATGGGTTTCGTAATCATTCTGGCTAGCACGGAGGTACAACCTCGCGAATGCGATCTGGATATCGTGGTCTGCCAGGCGAGAAGGACACGGAAATCGTTAGCTCTACGGCCTAGTTACGCAGCGCAATTGGATATCGTCTGTTGTTTGGTACGTTCAGGCCATGGGAATCGATGGTAGATTGGTACGTTACTGGCTTGGGAATCGATGGTAGATTGGTACCTAACGTGGGCCGGACAGGGATCGAACCTGCCATGTCCGAAGACGCCGGATCTACAGTCCGGTGCTACCACCATTGGAGCATCCGACCCTTATATTGAGTGGTTGATGGGCTATCTCGTCCACCACTCACGGACACATCACATGGCCCACCTTCACGAGTCGCGAGTATCGCACTTATCGCGACCACGTACCAATGCGTTGCCGGTGTGGGAGCCGGGGCTACGGTGCGAGGTACGGATCTTGTAGGTGCGTTGACCTTGTGTGCATAGCGCTCTTGTCGGCACGACTACATGATGGATATCGTGTGTTCCACGGTGCGCTTCTAGTTAGCGTGACTACCTTGGATGTCGTGATCTAACTTGGCTAGGCGTTCCTGGTATGGGCATCGTGGAAAGAATGGCCAAAGCGTTTGCCTCATGGGTATCGTCCGCAGCGGGGCTATGGCCTAACTTAATGCGAGTCATGTTCGGATGTCGTCATCACTTTGGCATATCTTAGCGAGGGCTCATTGGTATACGTTGAAACACTGGCTAAGTGTATTCACTCCGGGTATCGTGGTATGGTTGGCGTGACTACCTAGGGTATCGTGGTATGGTTGGCGACATCTAACTTAGCATGACTCACCAATGGAAATCGAGTCATTTCCCTGACTCTAAATGAGGTACCAGAGAGCGGGCTGCATTACAGACGTACCACAAATATCTGAACGCATCTGTAATGGTTGTAGCGCCCTTATGCCGGTAGTGCATTTGCTCACTGCCGACGTTGCTCTCTGTCGCTCACCCACTAAACCGACATCACGTCTCTAGCTACAACTCTGCGTCGGCACGAGTATTATGCGAGACTCTGTTGGGGAAACCGTAAGGGTTTTGGCAAAGCTAATGCATTGGAGTCATGGAATTCAATTACACAATGGCACGACAGAATATTGGGGATCGTAAGCGGCTCGGTACCGTAGAAGTATTGGTTAAGCGTTGACCCTATGGGCACCGTGGGGATGAGTGGCTTACTAGCGTCAGGGTGTATGGATATCGTGGTAGACATGGCTAGACGTCTCTACCATGTATATAGAGAGTTGTGTGGTCTAAGCCAGAGCACCGGGTGGGATTCGAACCCACGGTAAACTTGCTTTGCAGGCAAGTGCTTTAGGCCACTCAGCCACCAGTGCAATATACGTAGGAATTCTGGATAACGTCGTGCTCTCGGTACGTGGTAGGCACTGGGCATCGTGACGACTATGGTAATAAAGCGAGGGGTGATTGGGAATCGTTCAGGATACTGGCAATGCTGTGGCGTTATCTAATTTTGGGAATCGTAAAGGACACGGCCAGTTCTATAAATACTATTAAACCCTCGGCGTTGGTGTTCTGGGATACGGGGGAACAATGGCCAAGTTACGCGTATGCCTCATGGGTATCGTCCGTGGGATGGCGTTACTGTCTTGTGCGTGTTACCAACGGATATCGTGAGTTCCCTGGCACGTGTTAAAATCGGTAACCGTGACCTCTTTGGTGCGTGTCACTAAGAGGGAATGTGTAGTCATTGGCACATAGCGTGGTTGTTCTGGGCATCGAGTAGGTCTTGGCTAAGCGAAGCACCTTCGGGTACCGTTATCTCGATGGCTTAGCGTTTCGCCCATGGGAATCGCGTCTTCTATGGCTACTACATTAGCGTGCGTCGTATGGAATACGTATTAACAATGGCTAAGCGTAGGACCTTTTGGCGCCGTAATCTCGATGGCTCAGCGTTGGTCTTATGGGTTACGATCTAAGCTTGGCTAAAAGCGTTGGTCTTACTGGGCTACGTACCTGCAATGGCGATTCGAAGCTTACAGCGGTCAAACCTATGAAGTTGTCAAGCAGCCTGAAAAGACTTAACACCCCACCCAAATTGTGAGACGAAGTCTCTCCGGAGGAGCGGAGGAGCGTGCCCCAGCCCCAGCGTCCCGCGCCTCTTATATAGGGGCCTCAGCGGCCCCCAGCGAGCACAGGCAGTATGATACCTGGGCAAGCCTGGGGTCGCAACCGCTTTCGGAGACACAGGCGGTTGCAAACTTAAAGTCTAACACCCCACATCCCGTCGATAACCCCATCACTAAGTGAGGCGAATTATGGATGTTGGCGAGTCGAAGGATATTCCTATTGACACTCGCGAGGTACGTGCTGTCAAAATCACCCTCGATATAGAACTCGATAACGGTGGCTTTATCCGTCAAATCTACATGGGTAACTGGCTGCCAATCCGCACTACTATCAGACGAGTCGCAACTCGCAAGGGTGTTCCAGGCCGAATGGAAATCACTATCCCTCGCATGCCTACCATCGAGCAGTCCCATCCAGGCCGCAACTCCAAAACCGAAACGATTGCCGTAAACCCTGATCTACTATGACCGCCGCCATAGCTATGTCTTCAGTTGCAAGTTTTGTTCTCGTCATCATATACGCTGGCTCATTCTTTATGACAGCCATCGCGTTAGTCGATGTCATCAATAATTTCCGCCGCAGTGGAAAAACAAGACGTCGCAGACTTCTAGAAATGCATTCCTATTTCCTCTACGGCTTCGCAACATCCTACTTCGTAGACATATCTATCCCCACCCTAAAAGATCATTATGACGATCCATTCAGCGCCTCTCTAGCCCACAACTTTAAGTTCGGGCCATGCCATTCCCTACTTCCCCAAGTCGAATCACCTTTCGTCTGGAGCTGGGACCCGAAAATTAACTATTACACTCTCGGCGACTCCAAAAGCACCATCCTTGTAGCCCTATCACATTCAGTTATCCGGGCCACTCCCACTATTGATGTAACTGACCACGTTAAAAAAGCTATCAAGACATATCATGCGGACCCTCCCCACTAACATCCACGACCCATTTAGTCAGGCTATCACTGACTATCTAATCGCTTGCAGGTACTACAAGCTACCCACCGTAAACGGTAACTACGGATGGGCATTTGAGGCAGACAAATACGTACTGTATCACAGATCCTTCGGCTTGGAGGTTGGCACTATCTATTTCCAAGCACTAGATACTCTATCCGATGATGCCCTAGCTTATCATCTCGACCGAATTACGAGGTTGTGGAAAGTGTCATGGCGTCCATAACCGAAGATCCTTTTTCTATTACCATCCGACACATCCTCTTCGGCAGATTCAAAACTGATCTCCTTCCCCAACTAACAAACGATTTCTATTGGACATTCAATCCGTCATACGATATCTACTATTTACACGACAAGGTCATGAAGGGAATAATCCTCTCCATAGATGCATACGACCTAGCACAAATGGGTGCAGACGAAACCATAGACCACGTCACCATTGCAATCCAACGGTACAAAGCCAGTATATGGATACGTCATGTTCGAAGACCCTTTTACCCTTCAACTTAAGCATATACTCTTCGACAAGTACAAGTACGACAAACTTCCCAAATTACCCCCAGACTATTACTGGGGATTCAGCGCAGTATATTACACATACTACCTAAACGATAGTCGGCCCAGCCTTGGCGCAATTATTTGTACCGTTGACCTTCGAGCTATCGAATGCATGACAGAACATAATCTCACTAACCAGGTCAAGTGTGCCATTAACCATTACGAGTCTATAAGAGACGGTACTCTGGGTATAGAATGGGCTCCTTAAAACGTGGTAGAAGGATAACCTTAGAACAACACCGTGACGTTATCAATAACGTCTACAAAAACTTGGGGGAACCTGTACGCGAAGACCCACTAAGTGGCTTAATCCGACATGCCATAGAGCAGGGATATAACCCAGACAAACTTCCCAGATTACCCAATGGCTTCATGTGGGAATTCACCCCTGACACTCAGTCCTATCAACTTTACTCCATCAAACGCGAACTAGTCGTAACCCTCGCTATGGAATGGATTGCCTGGTTCAGCCTAGCTGCAATTGCAAACCATTACAGATCAACGCGTAGGTGACTTTCTTCAAAAGGCAGAAATCGACAGGCGGTTCGTCTAGTGGATCCATTCAGCGCTACTCTAACCCAGCAATTAAAATACGGCCCCAAATACTTCGAACTGCCCAAAGTCGATCTCCCACTAGTGTGGAAGTATCACTTCGGAACAAAGTGCTACATATTAATTGATACAAGTACCTCTCTAACAGTCACGTTCATAACGATCGATGACTTAGAACACTCAGATCCCGACTACATAGGTCAATACATATCCATATGTATCGCTAAATACTGGGCGCCTGTATAATGCAAAGACTTCCCTCTCCTCACGACGTGTACCCCGACCCTTTCAGCATCGCTATTGCTGACTACGTTCGGCTAGGACCCAGCGTCAAGTACCTTCCAGCTGTCGAATATCCATACGTCTGGTCCTATAACTACCCCACAAATTTATACAGTCTTATTGAGATATATACAAACAAAATAATCTGCGTCATAGACCCTGATTCACTAAGAATCGAGCCACTAGAATACATTGTTGCCCGAATAGCTAACTACATTCTTATGCATCAAGACCTGAATTTTCCATGGCGGAGTCATACACCATGATGTATGTACACAACGGCAAAGCCATAGACCCTGATGCCCGCCACTACGACCCCTTCAGTAAAATCCTAGCTAAGCATTACATTGAAGATCATAGACACCATTTTACACCTACAGTGTACATGCCCTACAATTGGGTGTGGCGCAAACAAACGCTAACTTACTACCTCTGCTATCACTCCATACCCTTCACAACCTTCAAAGGCGAAGTCTTGTGGTCAGTGCCACTTCATGAAGCGCAAAGACTAGTCGATGACGTCGTCACAGCTCATTGGAAGGAACATCAACCGTGGGCATCCCCGCCTCTGAGTCTTCCTACCCCCTAAAATGCGGAGATACCACCTTCACAGGGCGTCCGCACATTCTCATCGTCCATAACCCAGGCGAACCCTACAAACTGCACAGTACCCACGAATGGGACGACTGGGACATCATCCACTATCACGATTGCCCCCGCTCCCTTGATTCTTCATCATGGGAATATCCCATCTGGGATTACACCTGTTGGATCGGCCAAGAAATCAGAGAAAACGGTCTGCGCTGGATGTTCAAGTACGCCGGCACACCCATCGACAAAAAAGGCCGCTACCTCTTTGATTTCTACACCCAAATCATCCGAGGCTACGAGTGGACCGAATATGATGCCGGTGTCGCACTAGTCAATGGCCAAATCGATCTAAGCCTACTCAAGCACCCCGAGTACACTAGCGAATACGACGAAGAGGGCATCTTGCCGCTAGACGGCATCCTAGAAGAAAAGTACAGACGTGGTGGGTAACCCAGATCACAAGCCCAACCATTTTGCCGGCCATCTCTCCTTTTTCATGGCAGCACTCTGCACCTTCGTCGCCTACAAAAATTTTGTCAGTGACGCCAATGTTCTCGATTGGACAATTGGCGTCAGCTACATCGGCTTCGCGTTTTTCTTCCTATCATGTTGGCTCACAGCAGTCATCGGCACCAGCCTTGTTTTCTCAAATCTAGTGCACTACTTAGGCATGTTCATGGTAATCGTCTCAGCAATTAACATCTTGTTCTTTTCAGGCACTTAATTGGGGTATTTTCACCATAAAACCACCTAAAATGGCTATAATCCATACTTAAATTGGGTTAATAGACCTTATTTAACCACAATATTACATCCATATTTAGTCTTTCAGTACATCGCCACGCAATATTCGTACTCAATAACACAGGGGTCCTGTGAAATTCATATACAAAGAGTTCGGTGCTCGCAGAGGCTCAGTAGGCATCGAATCAATCGACTTCCTAAAGCCCGTACAAGGTGCTAGACTGCTACGAGTCGAGATGGTGGATGCGAACAGCGCCGACTACCCCTTCCGTTTCATGACAATCTGGATTGTTGGGGAATAATGCTCGACCCATTAAAGTTGTGGCGCGAGTTCCTCTCTAGCCACACCTGCTCATGGGGCACAAGCATCCAAACTACTACCGCTAACAAGCAGCGCATTCTAAGCTCCCCTAGCACAGGAGGCCGAAGATGACACCCGCACAAGCCTACTGGTTAGTAGCCAAAACAGTGAACGGGGTGTTCATCAACGACGTCAAGACTTACGTGCACTCAAACGGCCAATACCCCTGGCTCTGCGAAAAAAGCATCCCCGTCATCAACGTCTCCAAGTTAGAAATGCATGACCTTTCTATCGAAGATTAACTCTGCCCTACAAAAAATCAACAGTTTTCTAACAAAAATCAACAAAAAACTGCGCATCAGCCTTTTCGATGTCGTTCAAATCAACATAATCGCCGTGCTAATCGCCCTATTCGCTGTGCATATGTCCAGGGAACAGCCCAGTTACATCCTAAGTGGGGTTATAGGGGCACAGGCGATCATACAAATCATCGAAGTCACCACCCGCAAATTGAAAATCAGAGATGAGATAGTACCCACCAAGCGCAAACCAAAGGCGAACCGCGACCAACCAAGACGGAATCCAACTACCTGACGATATCTACGAAAAAGTCGAATGGGGCATTGACCCCTCTTAAAATAGTTCGCGCACGCAAACCACAGGGGGCCAACCACAGATGAAATGCCACCATTGCCACGAAACAACTGACCTAGAATACGAACTTGACGAAACACTACGCGCCATCATCCTAAATTCTGGTGAAAACCTCGTTAAGATGGACCCCGATGAGTACCTTTGCATCCACTGCCTAGATTGGCGAGCACGTTACGTGGGCCTTAAGCTCCATTGGCGAGCTGACCCCTGGCTTAGCCTAAGCGAGTCCCAAGTTCCCTACCGCACAGAAGCCCCAGAATACCAGTCAGAGCCTCCGGAGGTGCTATAGTGAGCGGGTTCAAATCCATATGTGACAGGTGCACCCTTAGAGAAGCCATGCACTCAACCATTATCCAGGGTAGCTATAGCAACTACTGCTGCAAGTGTTACATGGATGGTGGTGGAATTGCTGACGATTGGCACCCCGAGTGCATGAAAGCTTTAGCAGACCAACAAAAGCAGGCACCATGAATCTCTCAGAGGCACAGGGCCTTTTAGGCAAAAAGATAAATGGCCAACGCATCACGGATGTTATAACCAAAAAGTCTTTCGGCATTTTGTCTGCCGCGTCGAGCGACCGCATCATCATAGTTCTCGATGGTGGCCAAGAAATCGATGGTGGCCAAGAAATCGATGGTGGCCAAGAAATCGATGTTACTTACAGTGACGCTTCTGCCCTTAACATCTCGTCATACTAGCTTATTTATTTATTTATTACATACTAACCCACTTAGTTATTATTACGCACTAGCACGTGACAAAACTAGGTGAGCTAGCACCTTCCCCCCTTGAATGTTACTCAACAGTGACGCTTCAATCTAGTTACCAATCGGTAACATAATTAATCGTAGCGCTCGCTAATTTTGGTCGGAATTTTTGGAGATTTTCAATTTTTTGTAATAAAAACGCTACAGCTCCGCTCAATTAAGGGAGCTTTCAGATTTACCCAACAAAAGAAAGTAAGATAACCAGATGAGTAGTGGAAGATTGCGCAAGGCTGTTTCTATAGCTGCTGGTGCTACGATGGCCCTAGGCGCATCATTTGTGATTGCACCTAGTGAGGCATCAGCCCATCACTTCGACAACTACTCGCATTACTACTGTGCTAAGCACCGTTCACCTGGGACAGTGATTGTTCACTCATTGCCTACCCAGCTACAGCCTAACTATATTCGGTACTATTGCCGGCAGGACTTCTTCGGCGTCCAGGATCAATACGAAGTGTTTGTCGATCTGCCACTTAGCAGCGACAATTCAACTCGTCCGTTCCCAATGGAGCGTTGCTACCCAGCACCTGCATGGAACGAATATTGTCTAGAGCCGTAAACACATAGTAACTTATCTATTTGTTGAATATACTAAACACTTTTAGTATCATGTTACTACATAGTAACTTATGTTTAGGCTGAATATACTAAACCCCACCGCCTTGGCATATGAGTGTGTTAGGTGAGCCTAATATAGTTAAATAAGTGGTCCGAACAGACGGAATTCGGGGGAGCCAATTTAGGCTATTAGGCACGCCTAACACCCCCTAATAGGCGCAAATCGCACAGGGCGGCCCTCGCCATTGACCGAGCAAGCGTTTGGTTTATTACATCATTGAGACATAGCAAGCGCTTGGTCATAACCACTTAGTGTTAATAGGTTAGTACATATAGCATGACGCATGCACCGTACCCATACGCACAGGTGCGCGTGTACGCATAGTGTATATACCCCACTACCACTAGAGCATGGCCTATTTACAATAGGCCATGCTCTTGCTTATATGCCCATGTATCCTTATATGCGTCATCGAATGTGGTACTCATAGTACTACTAGGGGTAGTACGTCTAGCACTACTAGTACTGTACATACTATCAAATACAGCCTTATCTACTATCTCTATAGTAGTACCATACTTAGCCTCTAGTTCTGTATGTGGCATGGGGTTATCATTAATATCATCTATCATATACCCTATCTTGGTAGGCCCATATCTAGCCTGCCACCTAGCATTAACCCGTACATAGCAGGTACCGGTGTATAGCCATGCACCCATGTCGTTAGGCCCATGCTTAGCGGCTATCTCCTCGCGTACCATTTCGCTATACCCACTGTACTCATCTACAACATGTTGCATACCCCTACGTATTAGTTCCGCCATAGATACGAATAGATCACCCATATCTACTAGTTCCCTAGCTTGGTCGTATAGCTCTTCCGATATCCATACATGTATTTGCTTGCTCTTATGCCTATCCGTACTAGCCATATGTACCCCTCCGTACCTTAGTTATAGGTGTAAGTTTGTATCCCACAATACGTATAATAGCCCTGACCAGGGGTTATATGGGCGTTATCTTAGCCCTAACGCATGCCCTAAGTTTCGCCCCCAAGGGGTTACCGGGGGTAAGAACACCCTTGTTTATACATATCATAGTGCTTATGAGCGCGGGTACTCGGGTGCATGTTATCCACACCGAAATGCGCGTGTGGGTATAGCATCCACTAACACAAGCCCCCCCCCCCCCTATACTTCGCTTTATACGTATATGGAAATTCGCCTCCTCCAATATGTATGTAACTTTATTGTACTAATTGAGGGGAGTTATAAGAAGAGAGTGGATGCACAGACGTATGTTCGTACGAACATATGTTGGGGGTACAAATGTTCCCAAAATCGAACAAATGTTCGCTCGTATAAAGTCGTTTCCTCGCATACCGTGCATCCCACTGATCTCGGTACATATGAGAGTTGCGTTCTAAGCCTCAGAATCCCCGCTTGGGTAGCGAGTCGCTCGGGAAGGGTTTCCTCCCCTCAGAACGTCGTTTGGGCGGCTCTCAGAGAACAGGGGTCACTTCCCTCGCGTTCCCAGGACCCAATTCCGCCGAATCCGCAAGGGGGTCGCCAGCGGGGAAAGTTACCGGCGGTAGGTAAACACTGTTTACCTGGGCTCGAATCGGTCGGTAAATCGGTCGGTAAGTCGGCGGGTAAGCCCTAAGGCCCAGATTTGGGCACCCAAGAATCGGACTAAAGGCCAGGTCAGGACCTACAAACCACGACTTAAAGCCAGGCCCAAACCAGCCGATTACGGACCCTAAATTTGGGAGCTGGCGCCGCGCGAAAGCCCAGCTCACGCCCAACCACCCACGGACTCACGCCCACAAGCCCCGGAGAGCCGCACCAGGAGTTGAGCGCGAGCTGGCGCCTGGAAAGCCAGGCCAGGGCGGCTACGGGCCGCACAGGGGCCTGTGCTGGCTTGCGCGGCCGAGTGCCAGCCACCAGGGCGCGCCCTGGGACGATAACAGTCGTTATGACTGTTACTTGGTGGGTGCAGGCGAGGCGTTGTTCGCAGTGACAAACAACAACCCACTAAGCCAGCACGGAATGCGAGCGATGGATGGCCTGTGCGCACGAAGACTGTTCGCGGACGCAAACAAGTGAGATAATGCGGATTATTAAGCCAGTAGGGTTGCCAGGTACTAACGCGGTCTGTAAGTTGGTGGGTGCCCGAGCAGTACGAATCGGGCGCAGGCATGGCACTGGATCGGGTTAGTCGCTTTCCAGCTCCCAGCCGAAATCGGGCAAACAGCCTGCTAGCGGTGCGAACCGCGGGGCGGGCGAACGACCAGGGTGCGACCTGGTCAGTAAGCGGTTTAGCCCTAGCGCTAAGGCGATATCCCAACCGGATTACCGGTAATGCGGTTTCCAAGCGAGCACGTGATGGTGAGAGACGTGCGGTTGCGAATCCCCTAACTTAGCAGCGCTTAAAGCTGAAACTCTCTATGGGAGTCCTACAAAGGTCCTGGTCACGGTACGTACCGTAGCTAAGCTAAGCGAACGGTCCAATGGGGTTAGGTATTAGTGCTAACCCGGGCGGAACAAGTAGTAAGGCGATGGGTAAATACAGTCAAACCAGAATCCGGGCACAGGGTAGGTCAATTAGAGAGTGTTGCTTAAACCCTTTCTTTCCCTAAAGGTGAGAATAACGGGGGATGGCATCGCCTAGGGGGTCACTTAGAAACCCGAACGGTGCCATCCCCTGCTCACTAACGATTTGAATACGCACAAGGGGTAGCTAGTTGTACTCATTGAAACCGCTTATGCCTAATCGTGCATAGGTATGGAACGTGGGCACTAGCTACCCCCTGTGTTTATTCAAGTCTAAGAGGCGGGTAGCACGTGAACGGTCACCTTAATAAGTGAAAGCTTGTGACCGAACACCTTAAAGTGCACAAACCCACTCTTGCTAGGCGTTAGCACTTACCGGTGAATAACAACCTGGTGGGTAGCTAGCGCCTAGCGGCTATCGCAAAGCACAGGGGGAGACATGAATACACCAAACGAAAGCGCTTATGACTTCTACTACGCACAAGCGATGATGGAAGGCGTGAATGCCAAAGAGGCAAGCGAGTACGCAATTCAGCGCGCCAGCAACCCAGGGCGTGACTTCTACAGCCATATGTTGGCGCAGGCTCGTTAGTGATACTGAGACGTTAGGACTTAGGCCCTAACGTTGATTGTAATACTAACAATGGGAAAGGGAGCTAGTTAAATGAATAAGTTCGGAATCAAGGTCATCGTGGGTCTGTTCATCTTCGTGATCGGTTACGGTGCTAACGCACTGGATACCGCGAACGCGACGAACACCCCTGTGAGCAAGAGCGTCAACCTGGTGGCCAATACCGATAACCCTGACGTAGTGGTTACGTGGGGTACTGGTAACGAGGACGAGGATAATCTAGTGATTACGGTTGACGGCGCGGAAGTGCTTCGCACCCACGTTGACCAGCTCGCTAGTGGTAAGCGTCTGGTCGTGGTTGATGCCGATTGGTTCAACGGTTACGTGACCTGGTATGACGCCAACGGTGCAGAGTTCACCAAGAGCCGATAGCGGTTGCGGTTAGCCAACTACGGTTGGCTAACCAATTATCCTTATCGGATATGGGATTCTAGAGAGTTACTTTCGTAACTCTCTGGGTTGACCAATGGGAAAGGGAAGAAACAATGCGCAAGGGTGGGGATTCCCGCGGTTCGTCCGCTAGCCGCCGTGCTCGCAAAGTTTGGATGTTAAATCACTTTGGCAATGGGCTTAACGTCAATTGCGTTCATTGTGGTAAGGAACTTGATTACACCACAGTGGAGAGTGATCGAATCATTCCGGGTAACTTGGGTGGTTCTTATAGGCGAGACAATGTGCAACCCGCGTGCCGATGCTGCAACGCACGGCGCGCCGATGACATGAGCTGGACTTACACTCCAGTTATGGCAATGGCTTAGCACTTACTGAGTCGGGGTAATGCAAATTACCCCGACAATTGTAAATACTAAGTTAGGGAGAGGGATTATGGCTATCAAGCATACGCAACGTGGCATGGGTGGTGGTAAGACTCATGGTGTTGTTAGTGAAGCGCACCAAGTGTTGCATCATCGCAAGCGTGAGACGACCGAGCGCATCATTTGGGCTAAGCGCGTCCTTTACCGTCACAAGGTGATTGGTTGGGACGACTTGACCCCAATCGAGCAAATGGGACTGACCAAGCACTAGTGATACTGAGAGCTAACGACATCGTCGTTAGTTCAATTGCATTACTAGAGATAGGGGAAAGGGATATGAGTGAGTATCGCACAGACGGTGCGGGCGCGGAAGCGCTTGCATTGCAACTAGACGCGGACGAACGTTTGCAACCTGGTGATGCCGGTTACTGGCAGCATTGGGGAGCACGTACGTTTGACGTCAAGGCTGGTGACATCATCGCTACTCTTGATAATGGCGTCATCGTTCTAGACGAAATCGCTAGTGCTCGTGACAACACTGTTCAAATGGTCTACACCACGGTTAGTGGTAAGACGTTCTCGCTTGGACATTTGTTCAAAGGATTTCAAGTGTTCCGTTCGGGAACGCATAACACGCTCGCCTAGTGGTACTGACCTAGTACTAGCAATAGTGCTAGGGATTGCATTACTAGACAATGGGAAAGGGAAGACAACATGCGCACCTACACCACTACCGATTCCAGTGGTAACAAGGTCCGAGTCATGGCCGATTCGCAGGCTGCCGCGGCCGGTTGGGCAGAAGTTGAGCGCAAGCTTGCCGCGATGCGTGCCATCGCCTACAACCTGCGCGTTTGGTTCTAGTCGTTACTGACCTGGCACTAGCAATAGTGCCAGGGATTGTAATTACTAGTAAATGGGAAAGGGATTATGACTACTTTCAATTTCAACCATGTTCCGACCGGTCAGAGTGGCAAGGTCATGGCGCGTAACCACGTCGCCGCGGTCAAGATGGTCCGTGAGGCTTACGGACCTGGTGACGTTGAGATTCACGCGGTCTAGTCGCTACTGAGAGGTTAGGACTTAGGTCCTAACCTCAATTGTAGTTACTGGTTAAGGGGAAAGGGATAGACAATGCTGGACATTATGGGCAACGAATACGAGCAACTCCCGATGTTCATCAATCCCACTACCATCATCGATAAGACGATTGATGGTAGGTGGGATAGTATAGACCATGTCACAAGTGAAGATGCTTGGAATGGAAAGCTTCAGAATTCACTGCGTGGTGGACATACCGGCTCGGACTTCAATAATATCACTAAGTGGCAAGCGTTCGGACCAATCACGCTGACAGTTCATCACGACAACGTGATTATGGGTAATGGTCATCACCGAGTCGCCATGAGCGCAAATCAGGGAATGCAATTGATTCCTTGCTTGTGGAGTCATACTTCCTTCGCGGAAGACGAGTACAAATCAAAGGAACGGGTACTAGGTTCCGAGGAAAGTGAGTATTACTAGCAACGGTTGACCACTGATTAGCAGTAGTCAGTGGGATTGCAGTTACTAGAACAGGGAAAGGGATAGCCAATGGCAAAGCTAACCGCTAATGGCAAGCACAAGGTTGCTAGCGTGAGCTATACGACCAAGCCGCGGACGGAAATGCCCAATGGTGGCAGTGAGGAGCACTACACAACGTTTGCGCTTAGGAGCGATGGTGCAGTGCTGGAAGCGCATACGAGCGTCTATCGTCATAAGAGCGATGGTGGCAAGTACCCGCATCGTATGGGTGGCAATTACACCATCGTTGGCACCTTGCGTACTGGCCTACCGATCACGGAAGAGACCTTGCGCAACTTGCGAGTAGTCAAGGCCTACTCAAACAAGTACAACGAACGCTAGTAGTACTGAGAGAGCACAAGCTAGCTTGTGCTCTTGATTGCATTACTAGAACAGGGAAAGGGATAGCTAATGGGATGGTATACACTCATTAGGGTCGTTCAACGCACCGTTTGGAACTATGTTCTCTTCGATAGCGACAATCTCGTTGTCGCTAGTGCTTTGCGAGCGTCGTGGTTAGCAGTATGATCGCGCACAGTGTGTTTGAAATCATAGGCGGCGGCGTCTTGGGTGTTACAACCCTAGCGTTCTTTGTATGGGTCGCATGGTTTCTTTGGTTAGCTAGTTAACTCTGAGAGTGCACTAGGTTTCCCTAGTGTGCTCGATTGAGCTAATTAGAAGGGAAAGGGATTATGGTAACACGTCGCAAGGATGGCACTGAGGTTAAGTCTGGTGACATCGTTGATGATTTCCGAGGCGCGCCCTGGGAATTCAAGCGTGCTGTTAGAGCACAAACTACCGCTAAGTCTGGCAAGGTGCTGGTTAGCGATGGGGCATGGGTGCAAGAGTTCTACGATTTAGTCTTTGACCTTACGGTCACGGATAGTTGATTCTGAGAGTGCTTAGCGAAAGCTGAGTGCTCGATTGAATTAACTGTTAAAGGGAAAGGGAAGGCGGCAATGAGGAAGAAATTTGATTACAAATTTGAGTTTCGCCATTGTCCTCTTTGCCTTAGCGATGACATAGAAGTTGTGTTTGGGCATGATTGCCCATATGACCCTAGTAAGCTTGATAACGGAGCTATGTTCCCTGGTGTCAATATTGATGCTAAGGAGCGTGGTAACGGTAGTGGCAAGGGGTCGGGCGGTAATAGCCCACCTAAGGCATCTCCTAAGCAAATCGCATATGCGATAGCGCTAGGGCTACCAGAACACATTGCTAACGCAATGACTGCCGCGAGTGCTAGGGATCATATTCCTAGGCTCTTGGAAGAGCGTAAGCGCAAGGGTGTTGATGCTCCTGTGAGTGGCGCTAGCCCTAAGCAGATTGACTTTATCACTAGTCTGCTTAGAGATAGGCCCGGGGCATGGGATGGTGACGTTAATACACTGTCTAGCAGTGATGCTAGTGCGCTTATCAAGCGCTTGCTCGCTACACCTAAGAGTCAAGCGCCTAAGGTGGCAACGGAAATCGTTACTGACGGTTTCTATGTGGATGACAGTGATGTCATTTACAAGGTGCAACGCGCTGTGCATGGTAGCGGGAATCTTTATGCTAAGGTTCTCGATACCGACACTGGCGTGTTTGAATATGCACAAGGTGCTATTCGCACGCTTGGTACGATGGTGTCTAAGGGTACTGCTCACAAGCTCACGCTTGAAAGAGCTAAGGCTCTTGGTCACCTTTACGGGCGTTGCATCATTTGCGGTAAGACGCTTACAGACGAAACGTCAATCGCTAACGGCATTGGGCCGGTGTGTGCAAAGCGTTTCTAGTTGATACTGCGGGGTAGCTAGTGATAGTTGCCCCAATTGAATTAACTAGTAAGGGAAAGGGAAGAGCAAATGGCATTCAAGCGCCATATTTGGCCTATGCGTGCTAACGAAGTGCGTGAGGATGACTACCTAATCCTTTGGTTGGATTACGCTTCAACGATGGTCATGCGTGTTGATGTTATCATTAGTCGTCGGCCGGGTGATTACAAGTTCAGTGGTGATATTCGTTGGAATTATCACGATGGTTCTAGTCGAGTGTTAAATGGTTGGTCGCCCTGGTATGAGCACACCCAGTGGATACAAGTTGCTCGTTATCAGTAGCTACTGAGGATAGACGATAAGTCGTCTATCCAATTGTAGTTATTGGATTAGGGAAAGGGAAGAGCAAATGGCTAAGGTCAATTCTAGGCTAAAGCCTAAGACTATCAAGGGTAGAGTGTTTACGTCATTGGTGACGTTCTCTGATGACAACGAACACGTTGCACTTGAGGCTTACGACGATAACGGTCGTCGTCATTTCGTCAAGTTCACGCCAACTGAACTAGTCAAGCTACACGGTGTGCTAGAGACCGTTGCGCAACGCGGCTGGTTCAAGGAAATGTTGTCAAAGGAAACCAGCGATTCGGTTTAGTGGTTCTGACCTAGCACTATAGATAGTGCTAGGAATTGAATTACTAAATAGGGAAAGGGAAGAGCAATGGGTTTCTTTGAGGGTAAGTTCAAGATCACGCATCATAAGCGTGATCGGGAAGTAAGCGTACGTATGGATTTGCGCACGCTGGAAGACCTTTATCACCAGCTCGTTCATGCTGAGATCAATTGGGAGCAGCAAGTACTCACCAATGGTGAGTACGTCAACGAATCCCGAGAGATTCTTGCTGAGGTTAAGAACTACCGCAAGGAGCTACGTGAGGCTTATGCCAAAGCTACTGGCCGCGAGGTTTAGTTAGCAACGGTTGACCTAGTGCTAGCGATAGCACTAGGGATTGTCGTTACTAATCAATGGGAAAGGGATTAATGATGACTCAGTACCGTTGCCCGAATTGTGGGCACACTGAAAGTCAGTTCTTCGCCAACATCGAAGTTTGGCATGCATGCCCTAAGACAATGGGTCATGCTGCTGTGAGGCTTAAGGTCGTTAGCCCTGTCAAAGAGGCTAACCGAGTGCGTGACCTGTTGAAGTTGTAGTTGCTGAGAGCACAGGAGATCGCTCTCCTGTGCTCAATTGCAATATCAACATGGGAGTCTAGGGACGTTACGAAAGTAACTCTCTAGGTTGACCCTAAATGGGAAAGGGAATAACAATGGATTGCTTCGATTATCCGCTTAGTGATGATGAAATCGACCGCGATGCATGGGATACCGACAACTACGATGGTGACGCTTTCTATGAGCGTCGTCCGTCCCAGCGTGGTAGTACTATCGACGCTGTTCTCGCTTCCTAGTCGCTACTGAGGGCTAAGGACTACGGTCCTTAGTCCAATTGTAGTTACTAAGGTGAAGGGTAGAATGATGCTCACTAAGGAAAGCGGTTGCAAGCATTGTGGTAAGCAAATTGCCCGCAATGCTGATGGTGTATGGGTGACTATTATTATTCAAGACGCCGAGTGCGTATGGAATTTCGCGGATTTGGTACATGTGCCAGCCTATGGCAATTGGAGCTAGCAACGATTGAGGGTAGCCAATAACTATATTGGCTACCCGATTGTCGTTACTAAATAGGGAAAGGGATTGCAATGGAAATCTTTAGTCTTGTGCTCGTTGAGGTTTCTCGTCCGCGTGGTGGTAGCAAGTGGGCGCGGTTCCTGCGCTCGTTGGTGCGCTAGTCATGGATGATAACAAGCTTTGGGTTGACGCCTACCAGATTGCTTACATTGGTGGGAGCAATAAGCGAGCAATCGCTAATGCACTCATCAATTACACCAAGCAATTAGGTAGCAAGCATGTCGCGGTTCGTGCTATCGCTGGTCACCTACTGTACCTTTACGGGTACGATTTGGGTCCGGAGATCACGGACCTTAACAAGGTGCTTGCTAAGGCTGTTGAACTTGGTATTGCCTAGTGCAAGCTGAGAGCACAGGGGAGTGATCCCCTGTGCTCGATTGTTAGTACTAGACAGGGGAAGGGAAGAGCAATGGCAAGAATCACAAACAAAGAAGTGATGCGCGAGCGTTATAACAACGCTTGGTATTACGCTCTTGGTCGACTGACGGAACGCGGATTCGGTAATAGCGGTAGCGTTGATGATTTCGTTGACTATCTTCGTGCTCTTGACGATTACGAAGTTATGAGCAAGTCTCTTGCTCAACACTTTGAGAATTGGAGTCATTGATGGCGGCTATTGACGTACTGCGCGAGCGACTGGAAGAACAACGAAATTGGACGTCGGTAGTGTTTCCCTCTGGTGATTACGTCTACGAAGAGGGTAAGGCAGAAGGCATGCGCATTGCACTTAAGTTGATGGAAGAGGCTGAGAATGCGGTTTGAAGATCCTAGTTGGGCTGAAATACAGCGTGTCAGAGAGCGTGAGGCTGCTTATAGGGATAAGGCACTTCCTGTTGTAAGCAAGCTCGATACGACGCTTAGTAACTACCGCAAGGGTACGCTTACCTTTGGCGAGTTGCTCCTTAGCGTCAATAACTCTCTACACCAGCTAGATCAAATCTAGTCGTTACTGACCTAGCACTAGAGATAGTGCTAGGGACTGTAATTACTGGTAAGGGAAAGGGAGAAAGCAATGGCACATAGAAAGACAATCCATGTCGCTCGCGTCAGGGAGTTGGGCAATACGTACTTGAGATTGTCCAGTACTGGCGATAAGGAAGGCCGCTACGGAGTTGTTGGTTTACTTGAGCAAGTGCTCATGGAGACTGACAACTACCACGGATTTAATTATCTGGATTCGGAATTTGTCGCTGATCCCAGCGAAGTTGATCCGAATGCAAGGTCGCTCCGCGACGACTACGACGATAGCCGTAGGAAGTACTACTAATGCCTACTGACGAATTTGGCGAGCCTCTGGAATGCCTTAACGGTCCGGAGGATTGCGTAGGCCCTGTGGACTATCGGCTAGCTCCTGGTGGTAAGGCGTGGCCACGTTGTGAGTACCACGCTAATAAGCGCTGGGACGACTACGACGATGAGAATAGCGTTGAGCGCTATGCGGATAGCGACGCTGTTCCCGAGTGGTTTGATCCGTCCTACGCTGGTGAAAGTTGGGATGATTAGTCGTTACTGAGAGCGTAGGGCTTAGGTCCTACGCTTGATTGTAGTTACTAAATGGGAAAGGGAAGAGCAATGCTTGTGCCGGATGATAATATCATGGCTGACGATCACACATTCAGTACCGTTGCTATGTGGTATAACGAATCTGTTGATGTGTTGCAGCGAGTTGGTAATAGTTACCTTATTCGTAGGCCTTCTGGTATCACTATCACAGTGAGCCAGCGTGAACTTAGTGGTATTCGTCACACTTCACGTTAACAAGTAGCTGAGAGCACAGGACGTTAGATTTACTAACCACTGAGATACTGTTTGGTGGTAGACAATGTCCTGTGCTCAATTGCTAGTTGTTAGTGCAAATTGGGAAAGGGAGAAGCAAATGAATGTGTTCAAGCTGATTAATGCAATCAACGATGTCGTTGCATTCAAGCCTGGGTACAAGCTGAGTGCCATTGATTGGAGTCGTCGTCACGCTGGGTCAATTCTTGTGCGAGTTACGTACAGGACCTTTGACTACAGCGCGGCATACGCTCCCAACTACGGTAACTTTACCGAGTTGGAAATTTCGTGGTACTTCTGCATTGTTCCCGAGCACTACGACAACGAGCGTGGTTTCTGGCGAGGGTTCTTCGATAATCTCATGAGACTAGAGACTCATGAGAACCGTGAGGCTTTCCGTATCTTCAATCCTGATACGGATAAGTGGGAGGGGCCATTTAACCCCCATGAGCCGAGTGGGCAGAAGAGCTTTGGCAGCATCGCTGAGGATATCCAGTTCGGCGATCTTGTCATCAACCCGGAAGACGTTGAGGTTCTGTTCGACTAGTGCTAGCTGAGAGTAGCCAACAGTGTTGGCTACTCGATTGTTAGTATTGGTACGGGGAAAGGGAGAAAGCAATGAGACAAGATTTCCAAGTGCTAGGTAATTTGTATATCCCCAATGTCGATATCAGTCTTAGGTACCCCTTGTTTGAGGGGCCGCATTGGGGTCATCGTGTTCCTAGACAAGTGTTGAGTATCGCTAATCGTGGTCCTAGCAGTGCTGCGAATCATTGGCATCACGATCAACCATTAGATATTGGTTTGATCCTGTGGTCAAACATGTTTCCAACAGAAATTAGGTTGTCGGATGGCAGAATTGTTACTGCTAAGCCATTTGATGTGGTGTTGCTGGACAATGCCAACGTTCACCATAGGACGCCAGAGTATGTCGTTAAGTTGGCGCAAAGAGGCGCTAGCATTAATCGTTATCTCATTCGTGGGATCTACGATGGCTATCCGTCCGATGATGTTATCAGTGAGTGGAAGAATCAACTAGCACGTAAGAAGACGCTTGTCAGTGCAAGCTGAGGGTAAGCGGGCGGTTGCTCGCTTATCCAATTGTTAGTACTGAAAGGGAAAGGGAGAAAGCAATGGGTGCACTACTACTCATCGGCACAGTGGTCGTCATGACTGCAGTGCTACTAATCGTCGGCGCCGTATTGGCATCAATCGCAAGGGAAGACAATGGAAATCATCGCAGCAATCGTCATCGTGGTGCTGATTCTGGCAGCAACACCCACAAGCAAGCCTCGCGAGAAGACGAATATCGTAGGGCAGGCAACGGGTCAAATGACGCCGGAGCAGCGCAGGTTGCGTTACGAGATATTGAGAGCATCATCAACGGCCGTCGCACATGGGTCAACACGTCGGACCAAGTGAGGGAAGTTCTTAGGTCGGTCGATTACTAATTGACTCTGAGGGTATAGGGCTTAGGTCCTATACCCAATTGAGCTAATTAGAAAGGGAAAGGGAGAAAGCAAATGAAAGTAACCACTACTACAGTGCGGTGGACGCTAGCACTGATCGTAGTGCTGGGATTCGCAGTCGCAGCACTAGTGCTTAATGACATCGCGGTACTCATCGGCGGTGCTATTGGCACTCTCGCTGTTACTGCGTTTCATGAGGTGCTGGACTACTTGGGGTATTAGTTAGTGTTGAGAGAACACAGGACTCCTGTGTTCTCAATTGCACTAATTGATTAAGGGAAAGGGAGAAAGTAATGATCTTTATTTACTTTGTGAAGAAGGTCATTGAGGCTGTCAAGGAGTATAAGAAGGCAAAGAGCAATGGTTGATTACGTCAAGCGGACCAACGGTGGCTATTACATCCTCTACCTGAATCAGAAGCTTGGGCACATTGTGCCTATTGGGGATGGCTATTGGGCTGCTGTTGATAACGCTGGGTTCCGGGTATGGAACCCTACGACTAGTGCTGAGACTGCCGCGCAACTTCTATTTGTGAGTCAGGCGGTTTAGGACCATGGCACTTCGATATGAAATCAAGGACACGTATAACCCTACGTGGCGCGGCCAGCGTTTCAGTACTAAGGAACGAGGTAAGCGTGAGCTTGCTCATGCGTTTCCGCCGGGTAGGTGGGAGCTAATTGACCGTGAGACCAAAGAGGTTATCGCAGTAAGCGAGTAGTGATTGCGGCAACACAGGGTCCTCCTGTGTTGCCAATTGTCATTACTGGTAAATGGGAAAGGGAGAAAGCAAATGCAAATCACTCATGAGTACAAGCTGACCCGTACGGATCATATCAAGTACAAGCACAGTCCGGCCGGGCATTACGACAACGCTGTTGTTGAGCTGACACGCAAGGATGTTGAGGATCTCGTTAGCGCACTGCCTGCGCGTAGTGCTGTTCGCGGTAACCTCTCTGCCATTCGTGCGAAGCTGGTCACAGTGCTTGACACTGAGGGTTAATGCTTACTTACGAGAAGATGTCAGGTAAGGACATTCGCCCCGGTGATTACGTCATTCTTCATCTAACCCCATATGAAATTGAAGTCATGTATGTGGAGTCATTATCTGTTAGCAATGACCTTGATTTCAGGTACAGCGCAGATGGTCCACAGCGATACATGAATAACTTGTACGACGACGAGTTTACTACAGGCTCTCGTTATAGGAATTACTACGCTATTTGGAAGCATTCCTCTTACAAGGTAATTAGGTTTCCCGACTGAGTAGTAATTGAGACAGCACAGGAGTAAATCATGGCTGATGTACTGTTCTTTGTGAACTGCATTGCTATGTTCGCATCAATCGATAGAGAAATAGCACTCTTTCTAGCTGGTGGTGCGGCTGGCATTGCTGATTCTTAGTAGTAATTGAGAGCATGCACCAATGGTGCATGCTCGATTGTTACTATTAGCAATAGGGGAAAGGGAAGAGCACAAAATGGATACCCGCACGGTTACTGTTACCATTGGCCGAAACGTAGGGGACGACCCGCTTAGCGCTAGCTCTTGGAATGACTATTTCCGAGAGACGCGCGATGCGGTGGAAGCGTCTAGCGCTGCGCTGCTCACGGTTGCCCCTTACCGGGGCGCCTGGGAAGGCGTTAAGGAAGACGCTGGTATCTTCTACGGTTTGGGCGTTGACGACGACGACCTAGCGTCGCTGCGTGCGCGGCTGGAAACGCTCGCTAGCAAGTACGGACAGGCCGCTATCGGCCTGTCCGTTGGCGAGAACGAGCTTGTCCGGCCTTTCGCTACCGCGGCTCCGCTGGTCAGTACGGTTTAGTAGTTACTGAGAGCACAGGGCTTATGTCCTGTGCTCAATTGCAATTACTAGATAGGGGAAGGGAGAAAGCAATGATCTATACAAATGGACTGCCCGATTTCGATAGGGGTGTGCTCGCTGGTTACAACGACCATGCCACGAATAAGGGTCTAGATCCTGATCTAGAGCACTATCGTAAGGCGTACGCTACCGGCTACAGTGTCGGGTATTCGCTTTACGGTACCCTACTGCTAGCTCGCGCTGGTGAATTGCATTGAGCAATGACTCTACTCATTGTCTCAGTGGTGTTATGGGTTAGTGTCATAGGGGTACTGGCATACGACCAGAGTAGGGAAGAGGCGTAGTGCAAATCAATATTAATATCACGTTTCCGGCCCTACTGTTTATCGTAGGGCTGATCGCTCTTGTGGTATTCCTAGTACTGCAAGTGCCGAACATCCTTTGGGGTATGGGTACCGTCGCGATCTATCTATTGGTCGCGTGGGTACTTTGGCCCAATAGGTACTGAGGGGTCTAATGTCTCACATTAAAGTAGTAAGAAACGAGGGTGACTCCCTAACTATAAAGGACTCAAGAGGACGTGAGTACTTGCTCGTTGATATGGGCACAGGACTAGCGATATCGACAGAGTCGCTTGTTGAAATTGTCGCAGCGAATAGGGAACAGTCAGTTACACTAAATGGTGCCGATGTTATCGTCTATAGGGCTTAGTAGCTGCTGAGGATAGACGACAATGTCGTCTATCCAATTGCAATTACTAAAAAAGGGAAAGGGATTATGCACGAGTGGTTTGAGAACCTTGTCATGCTCGTTAAGCCTCACATTGAGGATATCGCCGGTGACTTGAGCAATACTACCGATTTCATGTTTGGCTATTTCGTCGGTACCGACACTGCCACGCTTGTCATTGATGCTCCTGATATTGATGGCGAGTATAAGTATTCGTTTACTTATACCACGTACGGTTAGTAGCTGCTGAGGATACACAGGTTCTCCTGTGTATCCAATTGCAATTACTAAATAGGGAAAGGGAGAAAGCAAATGGACGGTATTTACGTTAACATTGATGGCAAGGGGTGGGTTCGCCCTAAGTCCAAGAAAGAGATCAAGGAAATCGTTAGTACCAACCCGGAAGGTGTGAAGGTTGAATACACTTCACTCTTCAACATCGCTGAGGTTGAGGATAACGTAGCAGAGCTGCGTGTTGGGGCTAAGATCAACTTTGTTGGTCCTGACCCTTACACGCGTCGCAACTTCTACGGAACCATTACCGTTAGCGAAGATGCTGATGGTAACAAGCGAATCGTGGTTAAGTGATGAGTTATCAAGAAGGATCAGCTTATTGGCACAAAGAGCAGGCTGAGAAGCAACTTGCTATTGCTGAGGATATCCTCACGAAAGACAAAGGCTTTAATCAGCATCACTCTGATAGGGCAAGCGCTCATGCGGCTATCGCTGATGCCCATGCGCGCATCTTTGCTGCCATGCTACCTACTCTTTAAGTAGTTGGCGAAGTACGTAGCTGAGTCCGGTGATCACGTGATACCTGGTAGTTACGATAGAGTTAGTGGATTCGTTCGCTACCGACTATCTAGTGAGCACAGGGCGGACGTGACCTATAGCGTTTATCGAATTGACTCACAAGAAAGATTCGTAGGCCATTGGGTTAATGGTGGCTGGATCTAGTGCTAGCTGAGGATACACAGGTCCTCCTGTGTATCCGACTGTTAGTATTGATCAATAGGGAAAGGGAAGGCACTATGAGCAAGTACGAGGTTGCTCAATTTGATGGTGGGTGGTGGGTGTTGAGGGAAGAGCGTAGGGATAGCGATAATAGGTATATCCAATCGTCTGATACCTATTATGTTCCCCACGCTACTACCGGAGGTGACGAAGATACAGCGTTTGAAATCGCTAATACGCTTAACACTTCTTATTACAACCTAGAGACTTGATTAGTGGAGATGTATACGCAGCTGCCTATGTTCATGTCTGGCAAAGAGATATGGGATAACATCTTTGCTGGTAGTTGGGTAACTGCTGACCATTACGGACAGTATCCACCAGAGGAAGTCTATGACATGAAGCTAAGAGCTACTCGGCATCTGCGATCTAGTGTTGCAGAACACGGTGTCAAAAGACCAATTGTTCTCATGTCCGATTATATCGAAGGCTTTGTCACTATAGGCAATGGTCACCACCGCAGTGTTCTAGCTAATGAGCTGGACCTAATCGTTCCGGTCGTATGGACTACTGATGATGTCCATGCTGTCGATTATCTAGGTCACGATGATTCTTGGACATGGTAGCTACTGAGACTAGACATCATTGATGTCTAGTCAATTGTAGTTATTTGACTAGGGAAAGGGAATAGCAAATGGCATTCACACAGGAGCACTTTGAGTTTGTGGCGGCCCTGATTCGTGATAGCGAGGAGCACTTCAAATCAAACAAGGCACATGCCGAGTTTGCTAAGAAGGCAGCGCGGCGACTTGGTAGTACCAACCCACGCTTTGATTTCAAGCGCTTTATCAGTGCCTCTATGCCTCGATGGCTAGTTGGCGCTCGTGGTGAAATTGCTTGGAACAAGGTTAGTCGTGAGCTGATTGAGGAGAACAAGGAAGGCGTTTGAAGATGGCAACTACTAGAATGAGTGGTGCGGCTGAACGTGGCCGGGCGATTGTTGATATGGCCAACGGCTATGACGACATCGTCTCTATGCTTGCTGACATTGACGCCTTTCTTCTAGCTGATGGGAGACAACCAATTGATGTAGTGAGCACGTATGCTCGCACTATGTCATTGGAACGCATGCGCTTAGATGAAGTGTGGGATAGACGACATAGCTAATGCAAGCTGAGGGTAGGCGAGAAATCGCCTATCCAATTGTTTGTGTTGGACAAGGGAAAGGAATAAAGTTGCAAATCAAGGGGTTGAGTACCCAAGAGCGCGTTGCCAACGGTATTGCTCTGTTCAATGAGCACGTACCGGACTGGCGCGAACGCATTGACACCAACATGCTTGACGTTGGTGACCTGCTGTCGTGCCCTGTTACACAAGTGATTGGCGGTTTCACGGCTGGACTCAAGAGGTTGGGTCTAGAGATGGACCGTAGTGGCATCTACGTGGATGCTTACAAGTATGGATTCGATGTTCCTGTAGATAGTGGGGACTATGGTGATGAATACGAGGATCTTACTAACGAGTGGTATTTCCAATTGACCGGTAAGGTTCGTTCCTAGTCGTTACTGAGGATAGGCGAGAAATTGCCTATCCAATTGTAGTTACTAGATAGGGGAAGGGAAAGCAATATGGAAGATAGAATCTGGGCATACGCTGAATCACCTTATCAACATTGGTTCGATGGTTTATGTGATGGAATGCTTGACGCTCCTGAGGGTATTCGACGCGTCCCTCATCACAAAATGATTATTGATGATAATTTGGAGGCTGTTCATCTGTTTTCAGACGGCTATACAATTGGGTTTAACCTGGTGACAAACCTTCTAGATCAGGGTATCATCAATGATGATGGCGCAATCACTGAATACGAATAGCACCTACCGGGTGACACTAGCCTTAGTTAGTGTCATTCCGCATGGCTGCTAATTGGTAGCAGTTATGGGAAAGGGATAAAATCAACATGTGTGGTTCCTATGAGGACGATAACACTGACGTCAACGACTACGACGATGAGGTCTACGAGACTGACGTTGTCGCGGCCGATGAGTCCGAGTGGTTGACGCGCGTGCGTGATGCGCAGCGCGACGACCGAGAGGCTGCTGAGCTGGAAGTGGTTAAGGCCGAGGGTGGCAATGAGATTGACGCCATCCTTGCGGCTCTTGCTGATCGGCATCCGGCCTTCGCTCGGTAATCGTTAGCACACACTGAGGGCACCTATCATTGATAGGTGCTCAAATGTTTGTACTAACGACAGGGAGAGGTAATGGCGTACGATTACGGTGATGACGAGCGCGAGATGTGGGTTAGTAACGATCTAAGTCTTTATCTTGCCTGGCAGAATTCTGGCATTCCAATTGAGGATTATGTTAGAGATAATCGAACCCAGCTCGATGAGTACATCGATCGGCATATTCGATGAGTAGTATTGATACGCTTTATGTAGTTCGTGCCGATATGAATGACGGTTCCGTAAAGACGTTTGGGACATTCACAGAACTAGAGGCTTACCAATTCGCTGATAGCCTAGATGATCTAGGTCTTCCAGCCTTAGCGGTGCCTCTTACTCATGTGCCTAAGTGGTGGAAGTATGTTGAGTGAATTTCTTCACTGACGATTTAAGCGGTTTGCCGTACAAGCTGAGAGATACTGTTAGTCTCAATGGATTAGCTGGTACCGTAGATGGTATAGGAATTCGCCACATTGAATTCCGGGGTACATACCATCCCTACTTAGTGCTACTAATTCGCTGGAAGGACGGTACGCGCTCTGAGTTGGGCGGCAACGAACTATACCAATTGTTGGAAGAGGATGATTAGTACTAGCTGAGGGTGCACAGAACTTCTGTGCATCCGATTGCTGTTACTAAAAGCAGGGAAAGGGAATATGGACAAAGATGTGTTCGCGCAAGCCATTGGCTTTGCTGATATCCTTGATGCCTCGCAGGCTCTTATCGATGTGATTGAGACGCCGCATGCTACGCAAAGAGATATCATCAACTTCAAGGATAAGTTGAAGCGAGCTATTGCTGATAACGGGTTTGGTCCTCAGGGATGAAAGACCAAATCAAACTCGATAGAATGGTGCTTTCATCTAGCACGCTGCCAGGTTATCGTGCAGTTTGGGAGCCTGCCGAAAGCGAGTTGACGATTGAGCATGGTGATGATGACTTATGGGAGCCAGTTGAGGTTGTACAAGTAGAGCGCTTAGGTTCTAAGTACACCATTATGATTGCCCAATCAAGGCTACAGAAGATCTACGATAGTTTCTAGTACTAGCTGAGGATACACAGGTCCCCCTGTGTATCCGATTGTTAGTGTTAGCCAAATGGGAAAGGGAGAAAGCAAATGAATACGTTTACTGTTGACCGTAAGGTTCGTACTGGTCATGGATCTAGTGAGAGCGAGCACGTGGACTACACTGTGCTCGCTCTCACCGGCCCTGAGGCTGCCAGGGTGGCCGACCACGCGAAGGCCACTGAGGAGGCTCGTAGGGGCCTTGTGAAGGCCCCTGACGACGTGCCCAGTAGGCTCACGCAGCGTATCCCCCGGGTGACGCTCTACAGGGGCAAGCTTAAGATTGCTAGCAATTACTAATGCGACTTGAGGTTGCAACCTTTACGTACTGGTCGCATGCTAACTTGCCTAGTAGGTATTACGTCGTTAGGCGTGATGCTGAGGGCAAGGAACCGCGAGGGTACGTCTACATCTATGCAAACAAGTCAGATGTCAAGACGTTTCGCAAGCCGCTAGAAATTCGTGAATTTCTTAGTGCTGCTGACGCTATGACGTTTGCACTTGTGGATAACGGTTGGGGTGAGGTAGTTTCTAGTTAGCACTGAGAGTGCACAGGGTTCCTGTGCACTCGATTGAGCTAATTGGATAAGGGAAGGGGACATATGCGAACAGATAACGGCAACGTCATCATGACCAGCAAGGAATATGATGACGAGTATCTAGGCAACCTGGTTAAGGGCTATGCTCGCGGCCGTCTAGATGCTGATAATGTTGAGGCTCATAAGGCAATGTTGATTATAGGATTTCATGAATTCTTTATGAAGCGGCGATACGACTACCCACGAAACAGTGATTGGGCCACTGCGTGGGATCATTACGTCATGAGTCTAGAGTTGCTAAGGGCTATGAAATACCGCTAGTGTAATCTGAGAACATTCATCGTTGATGAATGTTCGATTGTTTGCACTGGGCAAACGTGTAATAGGGAAAGGGAAAAAGTAAATGAATAGTGTTAGCCCGGAGGAACTGACGGCCAATACCTTTGCTGCTGTTAAGGCGCAGTGGCCTGGTATTACGGAGAAAAGTCTTCGTATTAGTCCTTTCGAGGATAATACTCTCCTCCTGCTGATCGGCAGTCCGTATTCTCTCTACTCGTTCACTACGCAGGATCGGATTGATAGTGCCGAGTTGAGTGGTGCTATTCCTGAGCAGTTGGGGGTTATCATCAACGATAGTACTGGTGAGATTGAAGTCTTCGCTGACTTTGACGCTTTCCAGGAGCGCTTTGAAGCTATTGTTCGGGGCGCGACTATCACCAACACTGACAATGGGATTATGTCCGTCTAGTACAAGCTGAGGGCACACAGGAATAACCCTGTGTGTCCAATTGCTCGTAATTGGACGATCACAGGGAAAGGAATGATGCACGAAGATAATGATTACACCTGGGCGGATAATTCAACCCAGTATGAGGAAGCTGAATTCTCGCAAGCAACCGCGTATGTCCATGATTTGGCTATATCGTTTGCTGATGAGCATGTCGGATCATCGGACGATCTAGGTCGATATCACCTTGTTTATCTTGATTTGCGTCAAATTGACAAGGTAGTAGAGCTTGGTTGGAAGAGGGACGCAGACGCGGCCCCTGAGTCAAAGCCTACTGCTGTTATCGTTGTGGAGCATCCACAAGGTAACGTTACTGCGGCTTTCTATGACTCAGAAGAACCAATCCAATTGGATTGGGACGAGATCCTAGACATGTATGAGGGTTACGACGTAAAGAATTCACCCGGGGAGATCCACTAATGGACGCAAATCCATTTAGTATTGGTCAAATCATCGCATACGAGCAAGGTGAGCTAGACGACGAAGCAACTATAGAACTGTTTCAAGGTCTAGTCGATAGTGGCATGGCTTGGCAGTTGCAGGGGCACTACGGCCGAACGGCTACGGCTCTGATTGATGCGGGACTAGTAAATGGATGACGCATCACTTATGCGATCCTACAAGGCAGAGATTGATATGTATAGGAACTCGGTCGTTCAGATACTAAATCTAACTCATGGTCGTAAGCGGATTGATGCTGACGAAGTGCGTAGGCTCGCAGAGCAAGCGCATGAGGAAAGTAACCGGTTATCACGACTCCGAAGGCAAGGTTAGTACCTATTGAGGACACTCAGGCTAACTGAGTGTCCGATTGTAGCTATTAAACAAAGGGAAAGGGAATATAAGTGAGTATGTTTCCAGGTCCGGGCGCTCGCGTTGATTACAACGAGGCGGGTGAGCCTATCGGTTGGGACTATCCATCGGAAGATGACGATATCTATCCGGGATATGATGTTGCATACGATCGTGACGACGATGATGACGACATCTGGGAGACTAGATGGGCGCGTCAGGAGCTAGAGCGTCAGCGAGAAGAGGGCAATTAGCACTTGCTGAGAGTACCTATCAATGATAGGTACTCAATTGTTAGTACTAATACAAAGGGAAAGGGTTAAGATAATGGCACGCAAGGTATTTAAGGCAGCTTACGTACTTCCTATGGCCGCCGGCCACAGCTACGGCGAGCTTTACACAGATATTGCTATTGATAAGGCTCTCTTGGGGTATCAAAGGGAGCATGGCCACATTGATTACGACAGTCTTGTCGTGACATTGCGGTTCACTCCTACTGATATTCTCGTTGATGTTGATAGCGAGGAGGAGAAAGTTGGCGCGTAATGGATTCCCCCTACCCAATGACTACCTTCTCTTAGAGCGTAATGTTGGCAATGAGATGGTTCTTAGTGGTCTAGTGGTTGCCTCTGTGCACTACGATGATAACAATGATTCCGCTACGATTCTAGTACTTAACCCTATCTCACCGTACTTTACGGTGATGAATGTTAAGTACCGGTATTCTCATGATAAGGATTCTGCATTTGAAATCGTTCAGGTTTTCCATGCGGAGAATCATCTAAACATCGTCACTGCGGTGGAGAGTTATCAGGAGTGGGGAGGCGATATCTAGTGGCCAGGATTTGGATTGGTAAGGCGTTTCTTGGCGATAAGCAAATCACTGAGACAACCTTTACCGAGGATGAAGATAGCCAACGGTGGTTGGAACACTTCATAAGTGATGCTCGCAATAACCATCATCCCGCATTTAGTTATGTGGTTGCTGAGTATGAACTTCTCAATACTGAGACGATCGTTCCAGCGCACCCCATGACTCTTAAAGAATTGGGGCTTTAGTGGCAGTGATTCGTCAGACGCGAGTCTACGATCTTAGGCAGGGCGATGAGTTCTCCTTTGACGCTGATATCTACAAGTCAACTCGTTATACGATTGACGAGATCACACCTGACCATCGCTCTAGACCATTCAATCACCTCGTAACGAAGATTGTTACTACTAGAAAGAATGTGGCGCAGGTTCGGCTAGACTTTGATGTCTGGGAAATTTCTGACAATCAAACTCTAGTCTGGGTCATAGGCTAGTACATACTGAGGATGCTTAGCTAAGCTAAGCATCCAATTGTCTGTATTAGAAAGGGAAAGGAATATGGCTACAGGAAACGTTCAAGTGGTAATCAAGGTCGTTCGTACTCCCGAATTTAAGCTATGGATGCAACGATTGCGCTTTGATGCTGCAATTGATGCCATTCTCCGTAAGAGGTCATAGATGTGTTAGGTCCCATCGTTGGATGGTCGATCATTATCGCATGTGTCTCATTGATCTTGTGGATCATCATCCAGAATGTTAGTGACCATAGGCATCATAAGCAGATAGGTAAGTGGCTCAACGATAGAGCTGCTGAGGAGAAGAAAAAGCGTGGATAAGTTCTATGTTGGCAAGAATCTAACGGAAGCTAGAATGCGTGTGCCATTTGATTCCAATCAAGCGGCTCATGCTTATGCTTCGCAACTTGGGTTGAATGTGTATACCCATGGTGAAGCGTTTCCGCATGATGACTCTGATAGTTATGAGAATCGTCATGATCCCGGACCTAGCATGATCGAAGTGGAGCATGTAGCACTAGCTATTGCTGAGGCACCACATGCGTTTGCTGGTACTGAGGGTATCAAGCTCTTTGTTGATAACCTCATCCATGTGCTGAGTCAAGATGGCGCTTTGCGTGATCGTGATCGAATGCACGATGAACTGATGCACTACATGATTAGGCAGTAGTAATTGAGAATGCACAGTAGGCCTGTGCATTCAATTGTTATTACTGATTGAAGGGAAAGGGAAGCATGACACTTAAGCATAAGTCGGTTAAAAAGACGTTCAATAAACCAGGGGCGAACTTTGGCCAAGTCAAAGAGTTTCTTAATTCTATTGATGACGCTCCTGATGATGCGTACGTAAGTATCCAAAGCTATTACTGGTCTAGTACACGCATCAAGTGGGTTGAAGTTTCTTGGGATGTAGATGAATGAATCTCGGTGATGCTGCCATTTTGGCTAGAGACCTAATGAATTACCATGGACTCATTGATTGGAATCTTGATTTCGATCGAGCTAAGAGGCGTTTCGGGCAAGCTAAATTCGATACCAAGACCATTAGTCTCAGTGTACCACTTGTTATTAGGAACAATGAGATTGATGTTGGCGAAACTATTAGGCATGAGATTGCTCATGCTTTAGTTGGTCATAGTCATGGTCACGATGACGTGTGGCGTGACAAGGCTCTTAGCATTGGGTCTAATGGTAAGGTTACTTACGACGGGAATAAGATAGAAACTCCTGTAGGTAAGTGGATTGGTGTCTGCGAACTTGGCCATAGAACTAGGCCTAGGCACCGGCGAGGTAATCTAGTGTGTAAGAAGGACCTAACGTCAATCAGGTGGGTTGAGAACAAATGAAGACATATGTCATTAACTATATTCTAGAAAGTGTGCCTGAGCGAGTGGTTGAGGCTGAGTTTATGGAATATAGTAGGGATGGGTTCACGTTCTTTAATAATGGAGTGGAGCCTGGTCCTTTCTTGTTTATTCATAAGTCGGCTATCAAATCGCTAGAGCGCGAGTAGTACTAGCTGAGGGTACACAGGACTCCTGTATACCCAATTGTTAATACTGCCGGGAAGGGGAATAGCATGACCAAAGCACAAGACGAACGTCACTATGACAAATTCCAACGAACCATGGCTAGGTTCTATGCCTATGGTCGTATGGATGAGGCTATGATGGGAGATAGCCTAGACGGTATCAATGTCGTTGATAGGTTTGTAGAATTCTTCCTAAATAGCACGACACCATCAGTAAGACTTGCGTGGATTATGTATCACGCGACACTAGTTGAACTACAGGAAGCTGGATACACGTCTCATACGTAGTGATAGCTAAGAGCTAGCAATCTTGAGATTGCTAGCTCGACTGTTAGCACTGCACGATGTCAGGGCTAGCCGGGCAGGTTGGAATCCAGCCTGACCACGATAGAATCCAGTACAGCCAGTACAACCCGGGAATAACAGACCATAGGTTGTGGTTGTACGGGTTAGGCGCTACACTAGTTGGTGCCTGAGAGGGTACGGAATTCAACCCCGCACTCTCAACTGGCGCAAGCTAGCGTCAAGAGAAGTAATACCAACCAACAACGAAACCCAAAAGGGAAGGGAATAACACAAAATGGCAAACACGACTGAGAAGACGAGTAAGGCCAACGAGGCTAAGGACGCCGAGGCGACCGAGGTTGAGGCCAGCGAGACGAACGACAGCGCCGATCTGGTGCCCGTTCTTTTCAAGGTCACCCCGGCCCAGCGTGCGTCGCTGAAGCTGGTCGCCGCGGCTGAGGACAGCACCCTTCAGGGCCTGTTCGCCCGGCTGACCGAGGCTGTCATCGCTGAGAACAAGGTGTGGCTGGACGTGGTCAACGCCCGCCGCACGCAGGCTGCCGCCTAACCAAAGGGTGTAGCTACTGCGGGGATAGGGACTTAGGTCCCTATCCCCAATTGTAGTTAAAGCTAGGATGCTAAGAGACTCAAGCTTATTAGAAGTCTTTGAGAGCATTTCTTACAGTCTGGGTCCCTAATACGGATGTCAGGCCATCCTTGTAACTACATAATATAAGGGTATATTTATAGGTAGCTAGAGTGAGCAAGCCTATATAAATTAGGAGGGGATTAGCTTAGCTAATCCCCTCCTATTCGCATACAGAAAAGGGAAAGATGGATACGATTACAGTGTATCGGGTACTCGAAGTCGCTAAAGAATTAGTGGCTGAGAATCCCGATGCTATTAATCCTCGTGTTGCTATGGATATGGCTTGTGCTTATGTTCGTAGGGATGATATCGAAAACCCTGCTAACGCAGCGCCCAACTGTTTCGGTGGAGCTATTCTCCTCCGACTCGGCCTAGGTTTACCAAAAGAGGGACATTTAGTAGATAAGAGTCCCGATGTAGACAGGTTATCAGACAATGCTATGAAGCTGCTTATGTATATGCAGTGGCATGCTGATACTAGCTTAGTCTGGTCAGAAGCCTTGCCTAAGGCGGTTGCTGAGTATAACCGGAACCATGAGGATGAGAGAATCAGCCTTTGACTGACACACTGATCACCATGGAACGTGTCAGGGAAGTAGCACAAGAGATTGTTGCTGAAACCCCTGACGCGACCAATCCTCGTGAGCATGGGGTTACAGGTACGTGCCTTTACACTAGGCTTGATGGTGTTAATAATCCACCTAATGCTGCACCTAGGTGTCTTGGTGGTGAGGTTCTAGTTCGTCTAGGACTTAGACTTCCAGAGGAGGATCAGCTAGTCAGTACCTCTCTAGATAAAGATAAGTTAGATATGTTCGCTATGGACTATCTATGGAGTTTACAGAATATTGCTGACCAGTCCTTTGGGCCATGGTCAGATGTACTGGAAGAACTAGAGACAAGAATTGCAAGGGAGTCTGATGGTTGACAAGATCAAGTACAACCAGGTGTTAGGGTTAGCGCAAGAGATTGTTAATGCTAATCCTAACATGGTCAATCCACAGGGCCTTAATGGTGAGTGCGTTTATAGCAAGCTTCCTGGGTTCGATGACACCATCAATGTCGCTAATCGATGCATCGGTGGTGAAATCCTGTCTCGTCTAGATCTCAGTATTCCACATGAGGGAACTACAGTTTATGAATCCCCAGATAGGTATAAACTAACCACTAGAGCAATGCAATTTCTAGCTGAACTACAGAGAATGGCGGACTATAGAGATCCGTCAACTCGTACGCCCCGACCTTGGGGTAAGGCGTTAGAGATAGCAATCTCTGCCTTCGCCGAATATGATGCACATCTAGAGGACGAGTAGTAATTGAGGGCCGATCAGTCTATGATCGGCCCAATTGTTATTACTGGCGAAAAGAGAGGAGTTTTAGTGTTAGAGAACTTTGTAACATACGTCCTTAAGCTTCATAGAGACAACCCGGAGTGGAGGGAGGGTCAGGCGTTGTTTAATGCTCTGCAAGAAGAGCATCCTTCGCTTGCTGCTAGTGTTCGTGGTAGTCTTAATGATCCCTATTACGATGACAGTCGGATTGAAGCGTTCTGGGCCTATGTGGAGACGAATTGGAACCGGTAGTAGATAAGCGCCTAGCTATTGCTGAGAGCGAAGCAGTACTCATCGGCGCTATAGTTGATGAGACTAAAGAGGCACTTCGTACTCTCAAGGAAGATATCGAAGTACTAATTAACGGCTATAATTTGGACATTGCAAGGCTGACTTCGTTGCTTGCCGATACCGTAGCTGCTGCTGAGTACTACATGAAAATTGTCATGAGGGATGATCCATCTTATCATGACATCTCAGATGGAATAATTCATGAACAAAGCATTGATAGGGTTAAGGATATTTTAGGTGTCTGAATGGAAACGCCACAACATTACTATGAAGCTCTGTTCTCGATGTGATAGTGTTGAGTTTATGTCAGAGCGAGGATGGCACTATTGGCGATGTGAGGAGTGTGGCGGTCGCATTCAAAAGACTGTTGAGGATAAAGAACTAATCAAGAAGTCGCAAAAGGGAAAGGGAAGAAAATGACACTTGCAATTGAAGACGTTCTAGGTGCGGTGATTGGCTACACTCATGAGGAGCTTGCCGATGCACTGATTAGCACCATCAAGTCTTATGGCTTTAGTGTAGTTGCCAACACCGATCGGTTGAGGGAACTGTCACCTGATGACCAGATGGGCCATAAGGTAGTTGTTCCTGCTGGTGTGCCAGGAGAAATCTACGACCGGGAATTGGGCGGGCCTGGTGGGTTGACTTATCACTCTGATAAGATTGTTGTTACTCGCGATGATCTTAGTTCTTACGATAGGGTTCGGGTTCTTAGTCATGAGCTAGCTCATGTTGTTCTTCACGGTAGGTTGAATGAGGGTGATCTAACCACCCATGAGAAGGTACTACTTCTTATGGGTGGTGCAGAAGTCATCACCATTAAGGGCGAGATTGAGGCAGAGCTTTCTTCGTACATGATCCTTACGTTGTATGGCATGGCTGATGGAGGTATCTCTGATGATTATATCCAGCATTACTTTGGCATGCTGCACCCTTTCTTTGCCATGAAGATTAGGGAGGATGTCAGTAAGGTTGGTGCCAAATTCATCTTTGACATCATGCCTACAATCAACGGGTATCTTCTGGATCAGAAGAGCTATTAAGTAGCTGAGAGCCAACGAGTCTAACTCGTTGGCTCGATTGTTATTTGGAAGCAAAAGGGAAAGGGATAGGTAATGAGTAGATCATGTGCTTGTACTCATTCCGTAAGCGACCACAGGACGAAGCGAGAGGATGACTTTCCGGCTGGCTCCTGTAGGCTCTGCGCGTGTAGGGCCTACGATCGTGCCACTGACAGGCCGTTCGTCTCCCCCTGGCATTGACTAAAGGAAAGGGACAATGACAAAGTACGAATCTATTAAGTCTGTTTATGGTGCGTATGGTTCAACCTCTAATCATGAGCTAAGCAAGCTGCTCGAAGATGGTTGGGAGCCATTCGCTGTAACCGGCGACACTGGGTCTACGCCTGTTGTTTGGCTTAGGTTGCCTGCTAAAGAGCAGGGATCAATTAATTTGTGATCCATAGAGCCGATTGCGATAAGCCCCATCGTTGCCCAGAATGCTGGACTATTCCTAATATCATTTGGGAAAAGCACGGTAGTGCAAAGTGGTGGTACATCTACACTTGTAGAAGTGGTCATAGATTCACCCGACTGCTGGGTAGAGATGGCAATTGGAAGATCCATTGGTACAGATTCAAGATTTGGTGGAAGCATCGAAATGAGTGACGATTACGGAACACACATTGAGGATGATGGTAGTCCTCAAATCATCGTAGTAGATGGAGAAGATCAGGGTCTATGGGTTCGTGTTGGTCCTATTTTCACTGGCGATGATGACAACCCTATTGATGCCGCGCCTGGTGTTTGGATTGATTACCAGGACACATACATGGGGTCGAAGCTAGAAGGCCCAGTGCTGATCCCTATTGATGTTTGGGATCATCTAGATACTTGGGTTAGAGCTAGAGCCGCTAAGTTTGATAAGGGTGGTTATGCGCCCCGCAGTGATATTTGATCGCGACGGTACGCTAGCGTCTGTTAAGCACGTTGCACCAACAACTAAGGACAAGGGTGCATGGGCACAGTTCAACGCTGCTCTACCCTTTGATGCACCGGTGCCGGTAGTTGCTGGACTGTTGCGAGCTATTCGACCAGACGTCACTAGAATTATGACATCTGGTCGTATGGCTGGTGACCGTGTTGGCGATGAGCATCGCTGGTATCAAATGCGCAACTGGCTAATCAAGCACGATTTACCCATTGACATATTGCTGATGCGTCAAGGTGGTGATACCCGCCTTGACTCCATCGTAAAGGAGGAGATGTATAGACAAATCTCTAAGCGTTACGATGTGCGATATGTTGTAGATGATAGACCTGCGGTAGTACAAATGTGGCGCTCGCTAGGACTGCCAGTGCTAGCGGTTACCGATCCAGGTATTCTTCCGCCTATCGCAATGATGTGAAGAGGGATAAGTGGCTGCTGCATCACTAAAGAATATTGAAGGATGGTACCAGAGTGGTATTGTCCGAGGTGCTACCCATATGTTGGTAGTTACTGATACTTGGACAATGGTAGACACTCCGATATTTGTTCTTCGATGGGATGATGTCAACGAAGTCATTGCTAAGTATCTCAAGATGGAACATACCAAGATCCAAGAGGTTTATAATCTAAGCATGTTGTGGGCAGAGCAGAATACACCGCGTGAGAAGGTGTGGAATATTTAGTACTAGCTGAGGGTAGTGGGTAGCTCAGTCCTCTAGGACGTAAGGGCCTAGACGATGTGAGCATTGATAGTGGAGCTGCGTAGGACGGGAAACCTTGACGCAGAGTAAGACGGACGGCCTATAATGGAGCGAGTCTTACGGTCTATCGATGTTCGGGGCTACCCACTGCTCAATTGTTAGTATTAACCAAGGGAAAGGGAAGTAAATGGCAAGACTAGTCATCATGATTGATGTTAAGGGCATTGACCCTACGATCATGGATCCACAGGTGCTAGCGGAAGATATCGTTATGGATGGTCCAGAGTATTCTGACGGTGTTAGATTCACCATTGCTGATAATGCTGAATGGATCGCAGAAAACGATGATCCTCTAGCGTGGCGTAGATCAATGCGGAAGCTGAGTGATAAACTGTTTCCGGACGACTAGTAATTGAGAGTGCACAGGAGGCCTGTGCATTCGATTGTTATTAGTACACAAGGGAAAGGGAAGCAACAATGAGTGAATTTAGGCCTATTGGTACCGTTGAGACTTTTCGTGGTCGACAGTATGCCCTAGATGCAGAGATGCACAGTGAGCCATTGGCCACCTGGGTTAGTGTTAATCCTGGTGTGTACACACTGTACAGTAATGGACTTAGCACTTTCTGGATGATGAAGGGTCAGATCGTTACCAACTATATGAATCGTATGGGAGACGGTATGTTTTCCGTAGGTGGCCCAATGACTGACGATAGTCGTCCTGAGGTTGTGTTCCCATCTAGAGTCTTTGGGATCGATGAGTGGGATGACTTTGTCAACCGGGACGTAACCACCAGGGAAGGTCACCCAGAGCAGCGAGTTCGCATCCTGATTGATCAGGCAGCTATTGATGGATACGCTGCAATCGATAAGCTTAAGGAGTCAGATGGCTGAGCAGCAGAAACTTATTTACACCATTGATGGTGAGCCGTACGTGGGTACTTTGCATAGCTATGCTAATGCCCTAAAGAACGGATTCTACACAGGAGTAGAGATCAGTGATGGTGTTTGGATCGTTGAGTATGGTCACATGCGATTCATTGAGCCTACAGAACAGGCATCACAAGGTGATGATTATCTCATTCGAGAGCTGACATTGCCTAACGGTGAGTCGGCTAGGTATAGGGTAGACCTACGTGGCTAGAAATGTAGCTATCGTTTTTAGACTAGCGGAAGATGTTACCCCAGAAATCTTCTCTGCTAAGGTGTTTCATACCTTGGTAGCAAATGGTGTTCTTCGAGAATATGAAGGACTAGAAGAGCTACATAGCGGTTATAAATGGACAATCAACCCTCATCAGGTTGAGGAGATTATGACCGCTGTCGATACCTTCATGACATCGGTGAGAGGTAAGGATGACTGATCATACGAAGTGGGAAGATATTAAGGCAGATAGAACCAAGCCGGGATACGTAGTTTGGACTGGCAAGAACGCTGAGGAAGTTGAGGCGTTCGCTACTAATGCTAATTTTGGCTTTGTCATTGGTTCCTATAGGACCAATAGACGGCCGCCATTTCACAAGCTAATTGCTAGAATTGCCGCCAAGCTCGAAATTTTCTCTCTTGGTGGTGAAGATAAGCGACTTCTTGAAATCTTTCCGGATCGTAAGGAATCCCGAGAGGAAATTGAGAAGGAAACCGAAAAGATCATTAGCGTAACTGGTAAGCTAAACGCTGCGTACAGTCGCATTGAATTTGTTGATACAAAGATGATGCGGAAGATTCGTGAGCTATTCAATGAGGCTGATGAGGGTGATTATGTACCCTGGCACTGGACACTCGCTAGTCCTGGTGACAGAATCTACCATGATGGTACGGTAGAGAAGCCTGCCATGAGTAGAATTCGCACGAACCTAGAAGAAAGACGAGGTTCAGAAACCTAGAGTGTGGTTACTAGCTATATTAATTGGCGGTGTAGCAATGGCCGTAATGGTTTTTATGGTGGTACACTCCATTGTAAAAAGGTAATGATTGAGGGTGCACAGGGGAACTTGTGCATCCAATTGTCATTATCAATAGGGAAAGGGAAAGTATGGAGGAATTTAAGATAGGGGACATCGTTGAGGTAGATGGTGAAACTGTCTATCATATGCACGAAGATACACTCCGAGGAACTATCGAAAAGATTTCCCCGGGGCTATTTGATATTCCTCTTTACCTAGTTCAATTTAGGGATTTCACTTTTTGGCTCTATGCTCATCATTTGACTGAGGTTAATTAGCATGAGTGATCTTGACGTACAAGTTGAGGGTCTAGCTAGACTCAATTCTAATTGGGATAGTCATGGTGGCACACCACCTACCCATGAAGCTATTAAAACTCTATGTAATATAGTCTTTGTGCCACTGCCCAATGGTGGTATTCAGGTTGAGATAGATGATGGTGATGTCTACGTGGAGACTGAGATTGCCCCGGATGGGAATATAGTCTACACCATGAAGTTTAGCAAACACAAAGGAAAGTGAGGTGATAACAAAATGAAGTTAAAGAAAGGTGATCGTGTCGAGCTTCTAGACAAGTTCAGGAACGCCCCATTCCAGGGACATACTGGAACCGTGCTAAGGCGCGGCAAAATTGGTCGAATGTGGCATGTCAAGTTAGATATGCCTGGCTTAATGGGGCAGACAATGGCTAGGGTTCCAACTAGTGGCCTACAGAAGATCCAGCAGGCCTAGCGAATTCAGGTGCCCCGGAGCGACGCATGGCACCCCCTACGTTGCCTCCTAAGGCTCTCCCAGAGGTCGGAAGGTCCGAGAGTGCCGGGAACCCTGATTCGGCCGCATTGGCCCCTAGAATGCCCCAGAATCGATTTGGTGGACGGAGCGTGAGATCGAACTACGGAACGTGTGATTCTAGTGCTAGCTAAGAGCTAACAAGTTCAAAACAAAAGGACAACCTTGTTGGCTCGATTGTTACTACTAGATATAAGGAAAGGGGTAGCGATGGATGACGAAAAGGTAAATGCACTAGATAGGGAAGCTAGATCTATTGAGTACCTAGCCGAACGGCTAAAAGAAAGCCTTGATCGTGCACCTATTGGTATCTTGCCCAGGCAGGATATTGATACAATCTTGCACCATGCCAAAAGAATTCAGACGACGTTATATGATAACCTAGACGAAGATCTAGGTGAACCAGCACCAACACTGGTACCTGTTAAAGTTCGAGTAGAGTTGACGAAGACAGATACTGGGTTTGTCACTGTTGAGATTCTTGATCCAGTTAGTGTTCATGAGGTAATGGAAGCTACCAAAGAATACTTCGCCATTGATCCTCTAGCGGTGTATGAAGTCGAAGAGGGTTCATGGGAAGTGTTAGATTGGAATGAGGTTGAAAGTATCTGATCATCTTGTAGAGCACGCCTTGATCGTCTTTCAAGGGCAAGCATTTGAAGGTGGCGACGCAAGAGATAATGCTAGAGAAGCAATGAGGATGGCACTAGAAGCAGTAATTAAAGATCTTGCTGCGTTACTCGGGTACGACGAAGAGTCTTAGCCGTACAAAAGCACCCTGTGAAATATTCACAGGGTGCTTTTGTACGGCTAAAACTAAAAAAGCCTACTCGTTCTCATTTGAGGGAGTAGGCTCGTGTCCAGGGTTAGGCTGTGTGTTAGGATTGGGATTTGGCTCCGGAGTAGGGTTATCCGGGAAATCTGGATCGGTAGTTTCCTTAACAGGAGGGCCGTCCGGAACTGGTGTATCGCGTACAGACATCAGAACCTCATTCCTTTAATAAAGGTTAGTTCCACCCGCTCTGTACTATGTACCCAGGAACTAGCTCATATATACCCGGTCCTTAACGGCTGCGCCGACTCGGCTCGCAGTCAGGTATAATGAGGGCCTAGAACGTCAAAGCCCCCCGTCCTGTGCAACCAGGTCCGGGGGGCGTGCCGAGCACCACAGGGAAAGGGTTAATCCGCAATGCTCGACAAGGAAGATGATACCGGGAATGGGGGCACGTCCACCATTCCTGGGAGTTTCCTCGTAAACTCGTTTCCTCGTAGCACACCGACGCTCGCCGAGGAGGCCTTCCATGGCCTGGCGGGCGACATTGTGCGTACTATCGAGCCTCACTCGGAAGCCGATCCCGCTGCACTACTACTTCACTTTTTGGTATTTTACGGTAATGCGGTAGGTAACGGCCCTTATATCGAGCTAGGCTCTGATAATCAACCGTCACGTTTGTTCGCAGTGGTCGTTGGTGATGCTGCATTGGGGCGTAAGGGTACGGCTGGCTCAGAAATTGAGCGTCTTATGAGGGATGCTGATCGTAAGTGGTACAATCGTGCCCTTACTAGTGGTCTTCAATCCTCCGAGGCTATCGTAACTGCCGTTGATGATGAGATGGGGCAAAGCAAGGACTTGCTAATTTATTACTCTGAGTTCGGTGGACTTTTGTCTGCTATGAATCGGCGTGATAACATCTCTGATACCCTTAAGCTTGCCTATGATGGTAAGACGCTTAAGATTCGTACTAAGCATCATAATGGTTGGCGTACTGCGTCGCATGCTCACATTTCGGTGATGGGTCATGTGACTCCTAGTATTCTGGCTGATCGACTGTCTAGTGCAGAAATTGCTAGTGGTTTCGCTAATCGTTTCATTTACTTCGCAGTGGAAAGGTCAAAGCTGCTTTCTCGGCCGAGGCCTATCCCGGAGGAGACTCGCGAATCGATGGCTGATAGGGTAGATGAATCTCTGTACTGGGTTAACGACTTCGTATTTGCAGGTGTTGATCCTATTAGTGCTGATCTTTATAGGCATTTCGGAAGAAAGCCTAAGCGAGAGATGCATCTTAGCGATGCTGCCTGGGACTATTGGGACGAGCTTTATCTTGTGCTAAGTGAGAAGCGCCCCGGTGTTGTGGGTGAACTAATGGGTCGTGCCCCGGCTAATGTTATCCGCCTTGCATTGATCTATGCTCTACTAGACAAATCCATTGTAATTGACGTGCCTCACTTGAAGGCCGCAAAAGCTGTTATGGACTATTCTGAGGAATCTATTGCTCAAGTCTTCGCAGGCATCACTGGCGACCACCAGGTAGACAGAGTACTATACGAGCTTTCTACGGCTGTAAACCAGACTCTAAGTCGTAATAACATTCTTAATATCTTCAATAGAAATCTTTCTGTTGCTCAAGTTACTAAGGTTATCGAACGACTTATGGAAACTGGCCTAGTGACTCATACAAGAGGCACCACTGGGCCACGTGGAGGGCGTCCTCCGGATCTCTACACCCTTACGAGGGAACGAGGGAACGAGGAAACTACCCTTGAAATCCCAGAGCCAAAGTAGGCATACTCTCTACAGATTGTTTGGGGGGACTGGTGAACTGTTATATATTGGAAGAACGATTAGTCCACGTCTTAGGCTCAAGCAACATGAAGCCACCAAAGATTGGTGGGACGAGGTTGCATTCATAACGTTAAAGAAATTCGGTACACTAGAAGAACTAAGTGATGCCGAGTTTACTGCTATAAATACAGAGAATCCGAAATTCAATGCGGCCAAAGAACTTTTTGGGGAATTTGCCAATCTTAATTTTCCAGAGAAGGAGAATGACAAGTGAACATCGGTGAAGAACAAAACCCTATCGAAGTGCCTGAGCCGCTGAGTCCAGAGCGAGAGCCGATTAAGGAACCTTCTCCTCCGGTTAAGGAGCCAGTTCCGGCTAAGACGGTTTATGCCAACGAGGTACCCTTTGTGCGTCCAACGGTAACTATTAGTTAGTAGTACTACCTAAGAACTAGCAAGCTAGGCTTGCTAGTTCGACTGGTAATATTACAGAAAGGGAAAGGGATGAAATGGAAAAGGGTCCTATTGAACTCACACCATGGTATGTGATAGCCATTATTGATCGGGAAGTTAACTCTGACGAAGAAGCCTCACTAGCCAAGCTAAATATATCCATCGTTGCTCATGATGATGGACATACGGCTATAACAGGGCATCACACTACCGCAACCATTGCGCTCGCGGTAGTAGCTCACTTCGTCACGATCGAAGCTGCTATTAAGACCCCAGATCGAAAGTATGAAATTACTGAAGTCAGGGCATGGCCAAAGGATCAAGTATTCTGATGATTAAATGGGATGTTATCCACGTATTTGAAGGTAGAATGACCAGCGATCAAAAGGATGCAGTTAACAACCTTTCAGTCGCTACCGGCGTGTACAATGCTAGCGGTGATAGAAGCATCATTGGTATGCATATCATAGCTGAGTACGCTACGATAGCTGCGATGAGGGCTGGTGAGCTTATCCGGAACACTCTGGATAGAGAGCACTTAGATGTGCACTCAATCACTATTAAGCGTGCTTGATGGATAATCGACGGTTCATACCTCTAGCAGTCCGCAGATGGATAATAACTGTAGCTGGCACTATCGTGCTGATATCGCTGGTTGTATATTCTGGACTCCTAGCTTTCGTTACTATAATAGCTACCATTCTTACGATGGCGGCTGTTATGAGCTTAATTGTAGATAGGGGTAAAAATGAGGCATGACAAAGTAACAACTGTCCATGCTACAACTGCCCCACCTGAACCTAGCCAAGCTGAGATTGAGCATGTACGTAGATATATGGACGGTGAGCTTTGTGATTCCTGTTGGGCTGAACTATCTTTAGAAGAACGTCAAAGTGATTGGACAATCTTCTGGCGAAACAAGGGTAGTGAAGGTCCGTATCAAGCTTGTTTCAAATGCTATGATGACAAGCTTGAACTGACGGATTTCGGTCAATAAAAGCGGAAAGGGATTTAGTATGAGCGAAGATGTTGTTAAAATTCCAGACACCGCTGAGCCTATGCTTGGCTTTCGTGTTTGGAGGTTCCGAGAAGATGATTTGACGCTATGGTCTGTGACTAAGGGTAATCCCAAGGATGTAGACAAGAAGCGAGAGCTTCTTAGTGGCACTACGCCAAATGGTTATTGGCCTAAGAAGATGGGTCCTATGGGAACCTCAGTTCTTGAGGCCAAGTGCCTGGCTAATAACGACCATCATGTGCCGGACAAGAACTGCACATGTGGAATCTATGCCACCTATGACAGCGCGGTTATTGCACAGTACATTCTACAAGGCCCTGTGCTAGGCCTTGTCCAGGGGTATGGGACGGTCGTTCCCGGAGAGGCGAACGACGAAACCCTGGGCGGATTCCGGGCGGAGAAGGCTAAGCTGGTGGCGCTGTTCGAGATTTCTCCGGACTTCACCATTCCCCGGAGACAGCTTCACAGGGTGGGACAGGAATATGGTGTTCCTGTCATTGTCCCCTGGTCTGTACATGCTGGCGATTATGCCGCTGCGGTTCGTGAGAACACTTTGGTGTCATTGGCCAATGCAGCGCGGGCGCAGTGGTCACCAGGTGAGCTTGACTAATGAGAGTGCGAAACAATAAGAATAAGCCTCATCAGCACAAATGGTCTAGATGGCTTGTTGATTTCGTTATCATGAACTTAACTATTCACAAAATCCGATATCGTGATTGCAAGTGTGGAGCACTTCAAAGACATGACATCACCACAGGCGAAATCACCATTTGGGAATCTGATGGTGTGAATTCTGGTCTGTTGGATAGAGGCATAACTAGGCAGACTTATGAAGAACTAGATGGGCCTTGGTAATATGAGAACAGAGAAAATCAAGCTCGACTACGAAGGCCTTCGATGGGATGGTACCATCGAAGGCGCGAGGGAAATTTGCGTTGCTATCGAGGATACTAAGCCCTCGTGGGATATTAGGGAGTCGCCTTATAGCAAGTTTGATGAGGCTACTACTTTAACTCTGACGATTGTCGAGATACTTTTCGGTTCTGGCTCTAGATCATGGGAACTTAAGGCTGGAGATTTGCTAGCCTGTTGCGCCGTTGATGGGACGCTAAGACCGGAGAGAGTAATCAAGGCTCACGAAGTTTAGTGAGCCATTTGCGGGTGTAGCTCAGTTGGATAGAGCACTTGATTACGGATCAAGGTGCCGGGAGTTCGAATCTCTCCACCCGCGCTAAAAAAGGATTTGACGATGTCATATAAAGGGGTAGTTTATTTTTATGTAGCGTTTCTAGTAATTGAGTTATTATATCTAATACTAACTATATCAATGCTGTTCCTTACGACCATTGTCGTAAGGCGCAGAAGAAAGTACGTTCTACTTGAATTGGAAAAGATTCAAATAGATCCAATCAGTAGATACTTGTATATCAAAAAAGCTAAGTATCCTAAGAAAATATTGGGGAAAGACGATGCTATCGAATGACGAAATCGAATTCGTACTCCATGGTGAATGGCAAGAGTCTCGTAGTACACCGTGCGCTGAATGTCCATGGCGACGCGCGTCGGTTCCGGGACACACAGGGCCTGTCGAGCCAGAATCTTGGGTAAACCAGGCCCATGCTGATGGACCTATTCATTGCCATCAGACTATCGCTGAGCATGACATGAGCTTGGACGATTCCCGGCTACGTCAGTGTGCTGGTGCTGCACGATTCAGGGCTAATGTATGCAAGACGCCACGTAATCCAACGGCTGCAAAGGGTCCAGCTGATAGAGAGAAAATCTTTGTATCGAACAAGGAGTTCTTGGATCATCATGGCCGGTGACATTGTTCCGCGCAATGATGAAATCATTAACAGAACACGCAACCGATGAAGAGTGAATTCAAGGATCAGTACCCTGGGTTCACCATCATATGTGACAGATGTGATAATCCAGATGTGTACATTAGATCTACTCTTGGTGGTAGATGGGCCTGTGTCAGGTTGTATTGTGATTATTGTAAGAACGAGGTAACTGTTACAGTACCCTAAGCGGGTGTAGCCCAATTGGCAGGAGGCGCGACATTCAAACCGTCGACAGTGTGGGTTCGAATCCCATCGCCCGTACGTTAACGAATATTTTCTGGGGCATAAAACATGGCTTACAAAAACTTAGATTCCCAAAGAGAATATCAACGCCTATGGAATAGGAATAGGCGTATACGCTGGTTAGCGGATAATGGGCCATGTACAGATTGTGGTACGTGGGAGGAACTCGAAGTAGACCACGAAAATGCAAAAGAAAAAATCACGCATAAGGTGTGGTCATGGTCCGAACTTAGAAGAAACCAGGAACTAAGTAAATGTGTGGTTAGATGTCATGATTGCCATGCTGCTAAGAGGATCGTTAATAGAGAATACGCATACGGTGAAAATCATGGTAATGCCCAGCTGACAAATAATCAGGTTATAGATATAAGAAGAAGAGTTGCCTCCGGAGAGCGCCAAGTGGATCTAGCGAAAGAATTCGGAGTTAAAAAGAATACTATTTGTGATATTATTAATGGGCGCACGTGGAAAACCGTGTGAAGGTACGTACTATGAAGTATAGAACAATGCTTCTTTCCAGTCAGTGTCTAGCGCAAGTCGTTCTGCTGGGTACAATAACTGTCGGACTCGGAATAGCAACTATTAAATGTCTCCGTACGAAATTCTATTAAACATAATCATACCCATTGAAGCACTAGTAATGATAGTGGTAATTGGGTCAGTGGTGCATAGTGATGTCAAATACCATATGGAGCAGAAAAAGAAAAAGCGTAGAGCAATATATTACGCCAGACGAGATCCATTTAGCTATGAATTATATAAGCGCTTTGGAAGATTACCTGAGGGGGCGTAGCCCAATGGCAGAGGCAATAGGTTGAGGGCCTATCCAGTGTGGGTTCGACTCCCACCGTCCTCACGGTAAAATGGTTTAAGCAACACTCTCTAATCGACCTACCTATCCGGAAAGGCTGGCTATGACTGCGGTCGTGCTTGCCATGATGGCTTTAGTAGTATCCATAATTGCTGCTCTATGTGCTATTATTCAAACATATAGAGAACGCAACAAGGACCAAGGTGGGGGCGTATGATCAGGAATGTTGGGTCTAAATTTGGGGTGGTAGAGAAGTGGACTTACATGATCCTCTTTTTCATACCGAGTGTTATACTATGGGCATACTTCCGACTTTTTGATCGAGAGCGGTTACAGAGTGGTCATGAATACACTGACTACTGGATATCCATATACGTACGCGTGTCCGTAGCCATCGAGCTGACCTTGATATTATGGGTCCTACTAGTGATCTTTGGAGACTGAGCATGTCCAATGAAGATGTTAGCGCTGGGTTAGCTGTTTATGGTAACATCATCAAACGACTTCTCTCCGGCTGGATACCTAATCATAAGAGCGGTGTTTTAGTACATCAGTGGTGGCATCCTCATAAACCAAATAACTATATAGATCCGATGTCCGAAGCTGAGTTCCTAATTCTTGATGAATTAGAGCATGAATTGGACACGGAAACAATCAAGGGACTGAAAATAAATGAATGAGACCCAATTCGAGCTAATTTGTGAGCGTGTCCATTATACATGGATAGATAAGAAACTGAAGCAGGGTATCATATCACGCCGCGCTGAAGATGGCGAAGAGTTGATGGTTGGATACAAGAGACTATCTGAAAAGGCTAAAGATCTCGATAGAGATACAGTTCGTACGGTTTTAGACGCAGTAGATGAGCTAGATGAGCTAGATCTATGAGCAGTGTCTATGAGCATTATCTTCCTCTTGCTTTTCCATACCGACTAGAAGCCCACAAGGATACAGTTGATGACTTAGTCAGGCAACTAATATCTTGGACTAGGTCCGACACACCTGTTGGCTCTAGCTTCGCTGTAACAGTCGAGCGCGCACCAGAGCGTACCTACCTATGGTTGAGTAGGGTGAGTGCTGATTTTATCAGAAAGTATCTAGTAGATGATATAATCGTATCAACCGTAGAAACTAGAGAGTGACATGCGCGAAGATCCGAAGTTCCAGTGCTCTTGTGTGGTATGTCCATGCGAATACCCAGTTTTCAATGAGAACGTTTTTTGTCAAAAATGTACTATTGGGTATCATGTCCTAGTAGATCTCGGACGTGACCCAGGGGAATCGGACTAGTAATGCCTACTGTAGAAACAGGAAACCCCAAGCTGCTATCTTGGGCATCAGACCAGGACGGGGCCGTGCTAGCACAGGCCTCTCGTAGCGCGAGCTTGCCTATTGTCCATGGACATGTGGCACTTATGCCGGATGCACATATCGGCTTTGGTGCAACGGTAGGTTCTGTTATACCTACAGAGGGTGCGATTATTCCCTCTGCTGTTGGAGTTGACATTGGTTGCGGAATAATTGCAGCTAAGCTACCACTAACGTCTGCTGCGCTTGGAGACAACCTAGAGCGCCTACACACAGTGGGATTGCTCGCGCTGTACCGGCTGGTGTTGGCCAGGGTCATAACAAGATAGTACATACCACAGATCACGAGCATTTCCCAAGGGCTATTTCGCACACGCTTCATGACCACAAGACTCATGGTCCTCTTAAGTCTTTGTGGGCTAGAGCTGAGCACCAATTTGGTACGTTAGGTTCAGGCAATCATTTCATTGAGATCAGTCTTGATGAAGCTGATGGTGTTTGGGTTGTACTGCACAGTGGGAGCCGTAACGTAGGCAAGGAGCTTGCTGAGCTACACATTGATGTAGCTAAGGGTGTCATGAAGGAATTGCACGTTAAGATCCCTGACACTGACCTTGCGTACCTTATTCAGGGTACAGATGAATTTGATCATTACATTGCTGATATGCTATGGGCACAGGAGTACGCTCTAGGCAACCGCCGAGGTGATGATGGATGCCGTACTAGATGAGGTTATGCACCATTTGGGGGTTAGATTCAATCCTCATTCTCGTAGTACACCTCGTATCAATTGCCATCACAACTATTCTGCTTTGGAGTACCATGATGGTAAGGAGTTGTGGATCACCCGCAAGGGTGCAATCAAGGCGAGCATAGGAGATCCAGGAATCATCCCTGGTTCGATGGGAACCAATACCTATATCGTTGAGGGTCTAGGTAACTCGCTGAGCTATGAATCGTGTAGTCATGGCGCTGGTCGTCGGATGAGCCGTGGTCAGGCTAGGCGCTCGCTAGACGTTGAAACCGACCTTATGGGTGCAATGGCTGGTAAGGTCTGGAACAACAGTAAAAAGCTAATTGATGAGGCGCCAGGCGCTTATAAGGATATTGACCAGGTCATGAAAGATCAAAGCGACTTGTGTGTCATCAAGCATACGCTGAGTGCAGTACTTAATTACAAGGGACACTAAATGGACGTAGTAGAATCAATCGTCAATTCATGGACAGTGTTTGAACACATTAGACGTGTAAAACGCTGGAAGGATGACGATTTAGCTTGGATCAAGATGTCACAAGATGCTCTACAGGATAGTCTTGGGCAATTGATTGGTAGAGATAAGGCTGTTAAGCGCATAGCTAATGCGCGCATCGCTCTTCGTGAGTGGCATGAAGAACAAAATCAACCAGTAGATGAGGGGCCTAAAAAACAAAATGAAGTTCCATGAGGATCATACCTTACCTGAGAATTACGAGGTGTGGGTGTTTGGCAGCAACCTAGCTGGTGTTCATGGTGGCGGTGCCGCTAAGGTGGCTCGTGAGCAATTTGGTGCCAGATTGGGTATTGGTGTAGGAATTATCGGTCGGACGTATGCCATTCCTACTAAGAATGAGCTTATAGATACGATGTCTCTTAATGAGATCTTGCCCTATATCGATCAGTTTGTGCAGTTTACTCACGACAATCCAACCGTGGATTTTTTCGTCACAAGAGTAGGCTGTGGCCTTGCTGGTTATCGAGACGACCAGGTAGCACCCTTGTTCTATGGCGCTAATAATGCTAATTGCAACTTCCCGGAAGAATGGCAAGATTATCTTTTAGGTGAGAATGCCAGCGCCAACGCCGATGTACTCAAAAGGTTGCTACAGAATGATGAGGGATCAAATGAGTGACGACCCGTGGAAGTCAGAAGAAGCACAAGCGTGGGTGAAACACATCGTTGATGATGTTCTGCCAAACATGGAAGACTCATCATTTGTGATATCTATCACACCTAGTGATGAAGGTGATGTTAAATATTGGGTAGAACTTGGCGCATCTATCATGATGAACAAGCCTATCTTGGTAGTCGCCGTAGATAATAGGGATGTGCCTGATAAGCTGCGATTGGTAGCTGACGAGATAGTTATTCTTCCTGGTAAACTCAGCAAGGATGAGCCCTCACTTAATGCGGCTATTGAGCGTATGAAGGCCAAGATTGATGCTGAAGATAACTCATGATCATAGGAACCAACTAGTCGAAGTTGGTCATTTACTACTAATGATTGCTACTGATCAAGGATTTCGCAAGTCTGTGAAATCTGATTCATGAGTACTGTACATTACGTTATCTTACTTATCGTCCTAATTATTTGTGGTATCTCTGCGGTTACGGGAATAATTATAGAAGGCATAAATCGTAGGCGAGAACGCAAGAGGTCGAATCATGACGAAGGTGGTCAATCTAAAAGATGAATCTTTTGATGTATACATAGGTCGAGCTAATCCAACCTATGGACTAGATAGATCTGTATGGCGTAATATCTATACCATCAGAAAAGATGGCAATAGAGAAGAAGTCATCCAGATGTACGAAGTCTATGTTCGTAGTAATCCTTACTTGCTAGCGCGCTTGTCTGAGCTGCGCGGCAAGACATTAGGTTGCTGGTGCGCTCCCTTGCCTTGTCATGGGGATGTATTAGTTAAGCTCCTACAAGAGCTTGATGAGGGCAGGTTAGAGATGTGACTGAACTATGTCGCCGGTGTGGTGTAAAGCCAGGCACAGAACGGTTTTACACACCTAACCCCAAACAGCCATACCCGGCATTAGCCGGGATGCAGGTGAAGTTCTCACTCAAAAGAACTGTTGGCTGCGATACTTGTTGGGCAGAGTTTGAAGACGAGATCAAAACATACATATCAACATATGACGAATGACTTCCTATTCAACCTATTACTCAAATTCATAGGATTTGTGATAATGTGCGGGGTTCTCGGATTAACGTTCGAGCAATCGCTAGGCATGTTAATCGCATTATTCCTGATGACATCCGAATTCAAGGTTAAGTGAAATGAGGGGGAGCTTAGCTCCCCCTCATTCCTTTTTATTTAAGAATTAGCGTGTGGTGGACCATCAACGCTACGAACATCACTTATGGCGTTCATAACATGGCCACGAGGTCGAGGCCTACGAGATTCCCGTGAATAAATCTCGTTAGCTCGAAGACTACGCTCTGTAGGACTAACGTTAGTATCAGTTACCCACTCAATTACAGCCTGATCATCTTCGATATCAGGTTGCTTGTCCTTGGTATCTTTACCGGCCATGGCTTACAGCTCCTTGACTTGTGGAGTAAAGCTAGCTACTTCGTATGTTCTACCCCAGGAACCGCGGCCGAACCAGCGCCCGGCCAGGAAGGCGAACAGGCGTTCGGGATAAACGAGGTTTACGAACCGTCTCTCTACTGTTATCGTACGACGGCATGCCGGTTCCCTACGGATGGATGCTCGCCACGATCGCTGCTCTTCGCGCCCGGGGACAGAGCGAGGTTCAAACTAGGGATTCATTGGGGGAATTGAAAACATTCAAAGACCTAGAAGGTGCTGCCGCGTACGCACTGATCAACCAAGATGTATGGAAAATCAGTTATAGCGAACGGGACGGAAAGAGGCGTAGATTCGTTCGGTGCGGGTGCGAGTGCAACTACTTCTACGAAGAAGCGTTGGATAAGATCATCCTAGACCAAATAGCTAATCTAGAGAATGGTTGACAGCGGCAGGTACATAACAGTAAGAAGAACACTGACCCTCTGTCGCACCTGTGAGCGCGTTGAGTTCATGGTGGAGGCTGGGCCGTTCTTCTGGCGTTGTAGTGAATGCTACCAATTGCAGGCTAAGGAGCTTGATTGATGAGCTGGCTTTTAACAGTACTCTGTATAGGCGGTGCGAGTTGGGCACTCCTAGACAGCATTGTGAATTTCCATAGTCAATTCATGGATAGCCTCTTGGGTGAGCAGACAAAGATCACTCCTACACATCAGGTTTATGTTTACGTTAGAAATGACAAGGATCTCAATTACTTCAAGGAAATTGAAGTTACTAGAAATCTGGGTACATCTAACTATATTCGGTTCCTAGATGGATTGATTTCTAGGACTGATGGTAATAGAGGATATTGGGTTGATCATTTTGATGCTGATCAGGAACATCATTATATGAAGTTCGGAGATTAATGCGTAGTAGTTATCTACCTACATGTTGTAAATGTGATAGTGCTGCATCATGGACAGATAATGGTTGGCGTTACTACTGCCCTAAGCATAGGCACGACTTCTGCGAACCACTAACTAGTCATACAATTAGTATGAGAAATGCAGCAATGACAATTCTAAATGAGCGGAAAGAAGATGGCTGAACTAACATCAGAAGAAGTAACTGACATTTTTAGTGAGGTTTATGATGAGCATGGGGATCTAGAAGTAGAACTTTCTATAGGTGGTGTTCGTAGGTTTCGTACGAGCATGCTCGAACAGCACAGGAGTAGGATCCGCGAGCTGCTTCTAGACCTTCCTGACCTCTTTATGAAGTCAAAGGGTGGTGGCTGGTCATTCCTTAATGCTTGTGATAATAAGGATGGGAATCAGTGGACTGGACTACACATGGTTATGGGGCAACTCTTTGGAATGGGTGAGGCCCTCGGGTTAGTCGAATCTCTACTGCCCAAAGAAATGTGGAGTGCGCTCCCCGGCGGAATGCCTTACTACGTAGTCGATGACACCTAACAGATTGATTGAATTGGTAAATCTAAATAACCTCGTTTTCGTAGATGTAGAGGCCACAGGAAGATCTCCGTGGTCCGGCATCATGACCGAGTTTGGCGCTGTACACTATACGAGTCGAGAGACTTTCCACGGGGTGCTCGTTGACTCTGAACCAAGTAAGGAAAATCCAGCCATCCCCAGCATTATTCTTGGTGGCACTGAATATGACGCCGAGAAAGTCATGTCTGAATTTGTTCAATGGCTAGGGAATCTGACTGCTCATAGGCCAGTATTCGTTAGTGATAATCCGGCATATGACTTTCAGTGGATCAATTACTACACTGATAAGTACCTAGGGTTAAATCCTTTCGGGTACTCTGGTAGACGCATTGGTGATTTTTGGGCAGGTTATAAGAATGATTTTGGAGAGGCTCAGTCTTGGAAGCAACTGCGTAAGACCAAGCATGATCACAATCCTGTGAATGATGCTATGGGTAACGTTGAGGCTTTCGAGGAGATCCTGAGAAGAATCAAAAATGAAGCTTAGGGCATTCGTCGTAGAGGTAGTTTGCGCGCTGGTGCTCATGGCTATCGGAATGTGTATAGGAGTCGTCCTAGACCCATTTATGAATGGGAATGCCGAGGACCCAGCAGAAGAGGAAGAGACGGAACGAGTAGAAGTAGAAATTCCACCTATCGAAGAATCGATAGTGTGGATGCTAAATGAAGACGGTAGTTGGACATGCATTCCTGGCGGCCCAGAAGCAAAGTCTATGAAGGTGTGTGATGGAGCAGTCCCATAAATGCGAAATATGTAATGGTACCAGATACGAGTTCCGGGATTATCACACACTGACTATTGAGCCATGCCGCGCATGCTCTGACTCTGATGAGGATGATTAATGAGTACCACGGAAAACCCTGAGCTATCAGAACTCGCATTTAGAAATCTTGTCGATAGAAGAAAGTTTATAACAAACATTCTCTTGGATATAGCAATTTTGGTGGCTGTTTTGTCTTTTGCGGGCGGCGCCACATATATGATTATTAATTATCAAAATACCGAACGAGACACAAAAGTAAGTAGGATCGAGCAGTGCAGATCTATTGAAGATACTATTGACAGGTCGAAATGCATTCGGGGCTCTTAAGTAGGGAGAATCAAATGGATGATGCTGATCGTGCTACCCTTAAGATGCGTCTGGCATGGTATAACTCTGAAGATAGTAAGAGGCGAGAACTTCTTCGAGTATTACATGATGATTTTGGCATGTCTGTCAAAAATATCGGGATACTACTGGGCCTCACTAATGGGGAAGTTCGTTACGCTTACTGGAAGCATATAACGAGTGTAGCGTGAGGGAAAGAGTCACAGAATCCACGTACGTTGAACCTCACATTGTAACTAGATATATCGTAACCTGTGACGAATGCCCATTCGAGGTAGATTTCTCTACCGAAGAGTTCGCTCAACAAGTTGCTTCCACACATAAAAAGGTTCATTTGAATGGCGTTTTCGACCAAATTTTTACTGGGACTAACCCGGCGTGGTAAGAAGTGGCATATTATCGGCATCAGCGAAAAGAGATTTAATAATGAATTAGCTGTATACGGCAGTGCTATATCGTACTGTGACTCAGAAGTAATTGACCTAGTGACAGATGAATCGGGTAAGCCACGTTATTTTCCACCTCATGACATATTCAATATGTGTGTGAATTGTGTCAAGTCTAGTGGGATTGATGAAAACGAAATAGGTGAGTTAAATAAGACGGCATAAAGGAGGTTCCGGAGTGATTAGTGCTGTTGATCTAGTCGGAGCCAAGAAGGACAAGGGATTTGGGGTAAACAGAGTTTGTGCTGAAGATGACTGCCAAACCGTACTTAGTCGATACAACCAAAACGATAAGTGTTCGCTACACTTTAGTGTTTGGATGAATCGATGATAGATAATCTTGATAGCCTAGGAAGATTCATTGCCCGGGCAGTAGCTGACGAAGATACCAGTGGCGGTATTGACATGGTCAGAACCTACGGCGTAGTAGCTAACCTTATTCATATCACATTAACTAATGGAAAAATATTTTCGATAGATATCTATTCCGCCGAAGAGAAGTAACAACCAACTAGCCCCTATAGCCCAATTGGCAGGAGGCAAGGGACTTAAAATCCTAACAGTGTGGGTTCGAATCCCACTGGGGGCACAGGAGGTTCGAAGTGCATACATATACACCGGAAGGAAAACGCTGTACCACCTATGTTTCTCCATTTGAGGATAGCATAGGTGGTTACTCACACGAACCATGTTTGGAATGTGGTACCTCCTGGTATGGTCACAACAATATTGGGCCTGGGTGGAGAGCCAGATCAGAAGCAAGAAAAATTCAATTGGGGTTGTATCCACATATCGTATTAGGAGAAAATTGATCAAGCGAATCTTAATTCCTACCGCTATCGCTATCTTTGCACTCGTCATAACGGCCTGTGAGCCAGCCGTCAAGGCTCCTCCGGTGCCGGATAGGGTCGCCATGGCAGGGGATAGCATCCTCTGGCAGGCCGCTTTGTACGGTGGTGATCTCCATGGCGCGGATCTCGACGGGAAGCTGTATCCTGGGTGGGAGTTCCGTCAGCCGCTCCCCCGGGTGATCCAAGACGTGGCCGGAGCTGAGACGAGTCCAGACGTGTTAGTCATTGCTCTGGGCCAAAATGCTAGGGATGTTTATGGCTCCATTGAGTGGAGCGAACTTACTAGCTTGGCTTTCTCGCCGCATGACGATGCTTGTGTCGTGTTGGTGAAGCCTCATATTGGATCAAGTAATCCAACGTATGTGGATAACTTGACGAGAGTTCGCAACGACATGCAGTCGATTGCGAACTCACGGCCAAATACCCCGATCGTTGATGTTACGGATCTATATACAGCACACCCAGAGCACCTAGCTGCCGATGGTGTGCACTTAAATGTGCCAGCTAACTGGAACGATTGGATTCTTAATCCAATTTCGATTCCAGCAGCAATCGACTATGCCAACCTGATCTGGTCCGGCGTAGAACAATGTGGGTAAGCTTTGAATACCGTGTTAGGGGAGCATCAACTCCCCTAGCATGGGGTAAAGCACAAGTGCTGCCAACTATAGGTCACACTGTAGTAATCAATGGTAATCCATGCCTAGTAGAAGACGTTGTCTGGTACTTAGGTGAGGATGACGTGCGAGTGATTCTCTATGTAAAACCATTATAGGTGAGAGGAGGTGGAATTTGAGTAAGACTAAGATTGTCGTTTGGTCCATATTGGGGGTTGTCCTAATTGGCCTCGCTAGTTGGGGAGCATATGAGCTAGGATGGTTCCTAGAGGCCGAGAATACAGAGCGGCAGGTCCAGATTGACAATAATAACTCTGGTACCCAGACTGCCTGGCAGGATAAGGTACAGAACAACATCGCCAAGATTGAGACTCTTGGAGAGGGTTCTCCTGCAAGCCGGGCACTGACTCATGAAGCTTGCGAGTATGCGGGCAAGCTGACTGATCAGTTCTTCACACGAGATATCGAAGACTGGTACAATACAAACTGTTAATCACAACCAAAATAAGGACACAATGTCAATTCTTAAGAACAAGAAGCTTTGGCTTCTAGCAGGACTTGTCTTGGTCATTGAACTACTCGCCTCTTGTGAGCAGGACGGTTCCGAGGGTGCCGAGGATAGACAGTCAGATACTATTAATACCGGTGTCAACAGGATTGTCGAGTCTGTAGAGAAGGTACAGAAGTCTAGTCCCCTTCCTGTGTTCGATTTTTCGCAGGAGTATCAGACTCTTGTTGATGTTCTGACCATTAGGGCCGAGGGTACTAATGGTACTGCGGTTGCTACTAATCTCGATGGTAGTTTGAAGTGGTGGTGCCCTACTCTTGGTGCTCCAATTCCATCTACATACCAGGTCACACCATCGCAGCAGTACGTGGACATCGACAGTGATGGAACACGAGAGAAGCTCCCTGTTGATTTGCCTGAACCCACAGGTGTAATTGTTGGTGACTCATCGGCAACGTGGATTCTGTGTCTAGATAACGCAGGCACCAAGTTTGCCAAGTATGATGAGGCCAACATCGAGTGGGTTTCCGGTGAGGTCAGTGGACTACCTGCCGACAAGCGTTCTCGGGTCGATGAGATCACTTTTGAGTTCACCGACCTTAACGAGGAAGACGAAGGTTAATGTCAGCTGGTAGAAAGGCCCTATTCATCATCGGTGGTGTGCTCTTTGTAGTGCTGCTGATTGGTGGACCCTTTGCATGGCGCTGGATTACAGCGGAGCCTAAGGGTGCACTAGAGGCTAGAGAGCAGACTCTCGGAGATGGTGATTTCCGACTTCAAGCGTATGACTATTTCTTCGGGCTTTGCGGTACAGTGCAGAGCCAGGAAGATAGAATTGATGCTCTGAATCAGGAGCTTGCCACTAACCCAAGTCAAGGTCGCGTTGAGCAAATCAATGCGTCACTGACGGCAGTTAGAGCAGGTAGATCAGAAGCCATCAATGAGTACAACAATGCATCCACAGGTGAGTATACCCGTGGACAGTTCAGGGATTCGGACCTTCCGTATCAACTTGATCAAAACGATGAGGACACTGAATGCGTAATCGTAGACGGGTAGTCGCTGTACTACTCGGTATTGTTATCCTGGTTCTTGCAGCCTGCGAGCAGCCAAGTGAGGGCAGTAAGTCCAATGAAGAGCGGCGCAATGAGTCCGTTCAAGCACTGGAAGATGGACAGCCCGCGGAGACGATGGATTGGTCGCCTTCTATCGAGACGATTAATTTCTGGATCAACACGTGGGAAGAGCCTGGCAAGCTCAGCTTCGTTTACATCGAGCGAGCTAACGGCGAGTATGGTTACTTCATCCTAGAGGGACTGCCGGTTAGTTACTGTGCCGGTCTTACATCTCCATGGGATACAGCTAAGATTGATAGTGGCGATGATTCCGATGACAATGATATGGAAGCCATCGTTCCTGCACCTGGTATGGATGGTGTTTACTACTCTGGTGGGCAGTGCAATGTCTACTACGGTAAGGACGCCACTACAGGCGCATATGTTGAGTGGAGCATCGGACAGGGTCAGAACTACTTCCTGTACGATGAGCCAATGCCTAGGTTGAATAGTGCTCAGCCTTTGGGTCCCTCTGAGTTCAATGACGTCCCCGCGAACGAGCGGGACGGAGTTGACCAGGGCTAATAAACGCCTTGTGGTGGCTCTGGCGTGATGCTAGGGTCACCACATCAAGGTCGGGTAGCTCAGTTGGCAGTAGCGCCTGTTTGAAACACAGGAGGTCGTGAGTTCAAATCTCACCCTGACCACAAATGGTTGATAATTCCACTTATAGCAAGATACGAAGGCAAGAAAGAAGACTACTTGCCTTCGAGTTGCTTGGTGATAAGTGTGTTAAATGCGGTTCTACAGATAATCTTGAGTTTGATCATATTGATCCAACTACTAAGCATTATTGTATAAGTGAGATCTTGGCGTTTCGAATGGAAAAGCTACTAGCTGAGCTTAGTAAATGCCAGTTACTATGTACTGACTGCCATAGAGAGAAAACGTCGAATTGGCATAAAACCTACTTCGCTCACAACAGAAACTTCTCACCACATGTTCATGGAACAGCTCGTACTTATCATGAACTGAAATGTCACTGCGAGCCGTGTCAACTAGCTAAACGTCTATATCGACAGAAACTAATTTCCTACACTGAAGTAGCACAATAAGTGGGCGAGGTCACCGGATCGATGCCGGTCCCGACCACTTAGGGGAGATGTGGAATTACTTAACTATATCAGAAAAGATGATAAGCCAGCACATGATCCTACAGAGTACATAGTACTATTTGAGGATATTGTAGATTTAAATGATTTCAGCGATTGGGAAATCTTAAGTTTGCAAGGACACTGGTGGAATCTTATTAAATTCGTAGGTCTTTTCAAAGACGTTCCTGGCAAGTTTCCAGTTAGGATTCGTAAGCAACTGTGACTCGCGCCAAAGATAAAATAGAGGCCACTTTTAACCGGCCTGTTAAGGCAACGCTTGTCGTTCGCACAGGAAATGACGAAGAGTGGGAAGCGACTACCGAAGATCTAGACAAGTTTCAATTGGCCAGGAAATCAGATATGTATCTTCGAATCGTCCAGATGTTCGCTGAGGGCCTTGGTCTAAAGCACTTTGATGAACTTAGTGATCACGAAGGCCCTAACATAATTCGTTATATCATTGAGTGTGGTATCTATTACGATCATACACCTTGGGCTAATGCACAAGGTGAACCGTGGCCTGAAAATGAAGAGGATGAAGTTAGCTACAAGGACCGCCTACGCGCCACCTTCACGGAGGATTGGTCGCCGGCTACGTAGGCCGCTTGGGTCGGGCTGGACGGCAGAGCCTGCAACACAGGGCCTCGGCAACCGCTCACTGGGCGCTCTGGCAGGTGAGGGTTCAAATCCCTCCCCGACCACGAGATAAGCGTGGTATAATACATCCGAGTCTTGGCCCTGTAGGCGAAGTGGTTAGAGCCGTCACCCTCTCAAGGTGAAGTTTGCGAGTTCGAATCTCGTCAGGGCCTCAATGAAAACTGAATTTGAAGGTGTAATAACTTTCGTGAATCCATCTACGTTATATATGGATGGAACTACGCCAGTAGGTATCAAGATGCGCAGTCCAGGTACGGATCGATTGCTGTACCTAAAGGGTAAGAATGTTAAGATCATAGTACTAGATGACTAAATACTACGTATGTCAGCACTCTAAATGCTTGTTCTTCTTTAAGACTCCGAAAGAACTTAATGAGCACTACGTAAAAGATCATGGGGCAGTAATGCCCACCAAGGCCCCGTAGACAAATTGGTTAACGTCACCACCCTTTCAAGGTGGAATTTGCGGGTTCGAATCCCGTCGGGGCTGCTATGAATGAACCATACGCTAGAGAGCGCGAAGAGCAAGCGGGATGGTTACCAGACTTGAATACCAAAGGGGGAATTTCAATGAATGAAGAAGCTGAGGTAATTGATCCTTATCTGGTTCAAGATGAATATCTAGTTGCAGCATTAAAGAAGTTCGCAAAAGGCTATGCGAACGCGACTGACGATCAAAAGCGTCGTCTTCTAATTATTCTACATGATGAGTTCGGCTTGTCGCGTCGGAATATTCGACAATTCATTCGCCTGCGCAGTGGACAGATGGAGTACCAGTGGTGGAAGCTCGTAAGAGGTGCATCAAAGTCAAGTAAGGTCGGTTGAGTGGCCGAGTTTATTGACATCGTAATCCTACGCAATCCGGAAGACAACTCTGTTGCTGATATGTGGTTTGAGGATGATCACGGCAAAAGAATAGCCATCCCACAGGTGTTCGATGAGCCGTATTGGGATCGCCACAGAATCCAACATGATACTATCGACAAGCTGTAGTATCATTCCGGAGTAGTTCAATTGGCAGAACGCTAACCTTTGGAGTTAGTTGTTAGAGGTTCGAACCCTCTCTCCGGAGCGACATATGATAGAACCCACATCACAAGAACTGGCAGACTGGTTCTTCAATAGCGGCACATGGCGCAAGACTCAAGGTGCCGATGGATTCAACTACGCTAAAAACGATGATCGCGGGTATGTTTACGTCTGGGTAATGGCTCACGTAGATATGGATCTAACGCAGCATTACCTGCTTGATGTTAGAGTTAGCCAGCCTGACGATACATGGGAACATAGGCACTTTCTCTACGTTAGCATAGATGCATGGCATAATGAGAGTGTTAAAAACGAGCTTGTTGGCGATCGAATCAAGTTCAATGCTGACGCCAATGAGCATAAAAATCGCTTAGACATCGGGTTACATAGATTTGCTGAGATTGTAGTTCAATCGCAATTCGAGGAGTAATCACATGCTTTAGGTGACTTACTTTTGTAAAACCAAAGAAGAGTGGTCGTTTCGCTGGTCTATTGCCAAGTCGAGCCGCGGCAATAGAAAACAAAAGATTAAGAAAACTAGTTGGTTCAATGATGGTTGGTGGGAAGAGGGATACCTACGCCGTCTAGCTAGCTTGAAATCTGAACATCAATACGAAATTCACAATTGGGAAGATTACACTTAGTAGACATGGTGGCCGTAGCTTAGTCTGGCTCAAAGCGTCGCGTTGTGGTCGCGAAGATCGCGGGTTCGAATCCCGTCGGTCACCCTTTAGGAGAACAAATTGGGGGCTAGAAACAAGACTAGATTATTTGATAGGGATGGCAAGCCTATAACCTTTCTTGCCCACCCGAGGCTATTTGAAGATCCAAAATATAGGTTTCTAGCTAAGACTAGAATCAATGGTGTGTGTATAACCACCATCTGGCTAGGGCTTAGTTATGAGGATGATCGTCCTGTAGGTATCTTCGAAACAATGGCTGTAGGTAATATTCAACAAGAAAAAATAGAAATAGATACAACAGGTATGGACCCTTTTAGTGCTTATCTTCATGAGTGGGTCAGCCCCTATGAAGATGACGAGATTATAGTTAGAAGTGACACGGAGGTGGAAGCTATGGATACCCACAAATCACTAATAGCCAAGTTTTCGTGAAAGAATTCTACTCTCTTAGCGTTCCAGAAACATGGAAACCTTGCGTAGCAGATTTGATACCACCGTTAATATGTAGTCACTGGCGCATTACTCGAATCAACGTACCAGTTGCGGCTAGACACAATGGTTACGGAAGACGGTTACTAGAAACAATCATTGTTGATGCTGATAATGAGCGCCTAGATCTGTGCGTAGAGCCACATGGATCGGACGGTCCTACTACGACAGAATTAATCTCCTGGTATGAGAAATATGGATTTGTGTTTGTAAATACAACCCAATGTGCTATGGTGAGGACCTGGAATGAGTAGAGAAGAACTGATCAGGACATTCGCCACGCTGTATACGGGCTTGCAAGTACCAGTGTCTATGTCGATGCCTTTGGGCGCAGCTGATGATGCTTGGCGCACTATCAATGCTGGGCTAGGCCTAGTTGGTTGGGTAAACGTGGAGGATGTCGAAGCTGCTATGAGTAAGGTCTTTGACAATGAATAGCCCATACGATCACAAAGAGGGAAGAATCTTCCCCCTTGTAATAATCATCGCATCACTACTTGTGGTTGTAGTGGCAGTAGTTATAATCGCTATCTCTGCCGTTAGTTAAAGGTTTGCCAGTGTAGCATACGTTGGTTTTATGCACCTATCTTGTAAATAGGGGAACGCAGGTTCGATTCCTGTCGCTGGCTCCAAATTGTTAAATGCGCTTGTAGCTCAGTTGGATAGAGCAAATGCCTTCTAAGCATGAGGTCGCAGGTTCGAGTCCTGCCGGGCGCGCTATACTGTAAATATGGAGTGGTGGCAGAGTCCGGTCGATTGCGGCACTCCCAATGAGGAGGATAAAATGCTAACCCAAGAATTTATTGATAAATTTCTGGAATTAAGAGACGATGAAGATGATTCTCTCTGGGCGCAGGGGGACATGCTGAGAGAGTTAGATCCAACGCAATCCGAGTTAGTTAAAACTATCCGAAATCACGCAACTCGCAGTAAATACTTTAAAGCTCCGACGAAGAGTTTCTACCGAAATACCTAAAGATAAGCGTCGAGCACATCGTTGGTCAGTTTATAGAGAATTTATTCGTATCACAGACCCTGCTAGGCGTGATGAGATAATGTCAACTCGCTCCGAATGGACAGCTTCAGCAGCACAAGAGGCAGTTAGAACCTGCCTTTCACCTAAGGACCTGCTTCCATATCCTGCACCCAAAACTAATATGAAATCCATGAGAGTAGGCGACATATCTATAAGAGCCGAAACTGACGGAAACAACCTCACCTTAAGAGTGAAGGGGATGGGCAACAATCACGAAGCAGAAACATTCCAGAGCGCCCAAGACACTATTTTTACTCTGACACCTAATGAATGATGAAGACTTCAAAAGAGCTATAGAAGTAATAATCTCTGAACGTCTAATCTGTCCAAATTGTAGACTAAAATTTGGGCCAGTGTATCCTAACCAGAAATATTGTAGCTCTGGGTGCATGGTTTCGTTTAACCGAGGTATTAAGCGGAGCGTCTACATATGTGTAATCTGTAACAAGAAGTTTCCTGGTGGATCTAAAAGGGTCAGAAAAACATGCTCTGACAAATGTCGAGTAGTGTATATTCAAGGGAGAAGAAGAAGAAGAAGAAGCAAGGGTTAACTTTGGAGTGGTGACCGAGTCTGGCTTAAGGTGCTGTCCTGCTAAGACAGTGGGTGTAACAGCCCCGAGGGTTCAAATCCCTCTCACTCCACTTTCCTAGGCTATAATACGATCGATACCCAATCTAAGAACGCTTAGGAACCTAGGCCAATAGCTCAGTCTGGTAGAGCGCTTCTCTTACAAGGAAGATGCCGGGGGTTCGAATCCCTCTTGGCCTACTAATATGGGTAGCCACGACAGTAGAGAAGAATACAATTCCTACATGCGTGACTACATGCGCAAGCGCATTGCATATAGAAAAGCCGCTGCTATAGAGATTCTTGGTGGCAAATGCGCTTCGTGTGGCACGCAGTATAATCTTGGGATAAAATGCGTCAAGGCTGATGCTACAGTTCGCACCGCAGGACAACTAGGTGGGCTGTCAGAGCGCAGGTTCATAAAGGAGCTGTCTAACTGGTCCGTACTTTGCCAACCTTGCGCTAAGCCAGCTAAAAATAGGACTAACTCATCCGCAATTTATATGGGACATGCTAATGCCTTCTCGGTATTACATTATATCAAGGGAGAAGGTACCAAGGCCTTGTGCGGAGCAAATATTGCGCATATACTATGCAATGATCAAGACGTCCCAATCGTGTACGCGGATCATTGGGGCGGCCGGTACAGCAACTGCATGAATTGCGAAAGGCTGCTTAAAAGAAGTAAGCTTGCCACTTTCTAATAAAGAAGAATACAATGCTTACATGCGTGACTACATGTTGCGTAGATATCACGAGAGACGTGATTTCGCTTTGAAGCAGTTAGGCGGCGTCTGCGTTAGTTGTGGTGCAGGCGAAAATTTAGAATTTGATCACATTGACCCATCTGCTAAGTCTTTTTCCATCAGTAAATTATGGAGTATATCCTACGAGAGGTTCCAAGCTGAGCTAAGCAAGTGTCAAATCTTGTGCTATGATTGTCATAAAGATAAGCACAAATCCAAAGCACAACATGGCACAACACAGAGATATTGGCGAGGATGTAGATGTATACCGTGCACTACAGCTAACTCAGACTATAATAAGAAGTATAGGCAAGGAAACTAACAAGCCCCTCTAACTCAATTGGCAGAGTACCGTCCTTTTAAGTCGGGAGTTGTGGGTTCGAGTCCCACGGGGGGCACGTAACAAAAATGCTGCACGGGGGTGTAGCTCAGCTGGCCAGAGCAGCGGCCTCTTAAGCCGAAGCGCGTGGGTTCGAATCCCTCCACCCCCACTCCCCACTACAGTGTATAAGGTTGTCATAGTCCCTTTCCCCGGCAGAGCAACCTGCACTGTAGTGGGGGCTTATAGATGAGTGAATAAATACATGCATGCCAGAGTCCTTGGATTCGGCTAAGCCTTACCACAATCATCTACTTCGCAGTTACAATGGAGTGACGAGGAAGGAAATGATATGCGAGGCCCCGATACAGGAGAGTTTCTTGCTCTGGATATCCCAGAGGATCAAGCAAGACTCTCGGCAGTCGAGTGGAAAAATGAGGCAGATAAATTTAAGTCTGCTTACGAGCGTCTAGTCGTAAGACATCATGAAAATTCTCACAGATTAGAACAAGGAAATTATAACGGATCATGTCAGTTTCTAGCCTGTGACAGAATTACATGTAGAGAGGCTAGAAACCTACTAAGTATCGGAGATAGAGGTGGCTACTAAAAAGCCAATGAACTGGTGGAATGTTGCCGGCTGGACTATAATTGCTACAGTAGTGGCAACTGTAGTTAGCGTACTATTGGCCGTCAATAAACTGATCTCTTCTGTATAGAAATGTTTGATATTACAGAGATTCTACGGGTTGAAGCTGGCTCTAGAGCTAATGGTACGAGTATTTCAGATGATTCTGATAAAGATGAAATCTCAATCGTTGTCGAGCCTCTTAAAACTGTCATGGGCCTAAATAGACAAGGTTTTAAGACACTGATGGTACGCACCCAACCAGACGGTGTTCCATCTGGGCCAGGTGACCTAGACCTAAATGTTTACTCACTTAGAACCTTTCTAGAGCTAGCTGCTGCGGGCAACCCGTCGATTCTTGCTGCACTGTGGGCACCGATCATCAATAGCAACGATGACGGGGACCTACTACGCAGCAGCAGTAAATTGTTTATCGGCCGTCATGTGATCCCGAAACACAGGGGGTACATGCGCCAACAAGTTCTTCGCCTATTTGGTCTTCGGGGTAATCCTAGAGAAGAGTATGTAGGCGGACATGGCTACGATGTTAAGCTTGCTATGCATGCTACTCGTCTGGGAATGCAGTGCATCGAGCTGCTCACCACGGGTGGACTAGAGCTTCCTCTCTCAGAAGATCGAGCCCTTAGGTTAAGGGAAATTCGTAAGGGCAATGTACCATTTGATGACTGGTGGGATGAGTGCCAGTCTTTGGACAGTAAGCTAGAAGCTATGTTGTCTGATGAATCCATCAGGGAAAACGCGGACACAACTTGGATCGTAAAACTATCAATTAGAATTCATAGTAAGTACTGGATCTTCTGATGCTCTACGTTGTTACCCACACCATGGAAGAGTTTAAGCAGTGGCAGTACGTCACATGGACGAGTAGAAATGCCTATATAAAACATATTTCAACTATGTTGATGCCCGACCGATTAAGAGGCATCAGATTCAACTCATCCATCCCCAAGCGAATTATACAAGATCCATTTAGTGCTGCTCTTTTTAGATTACATCCTTTTCACGGGTGTGACGAAATCGAATTCTTTGGCACTCCTGAGAGAGGCAAATACGCTAAAGATGTACATAGAGCATTGTTCTATGCACGCGTACCAGAGTCTTATTTAAGGTCATTCGAATATGACATTAAGCGGTGGGAACGCGAAGAGCAATACTATGCCGACAGTCGTAACTACCTTTGGTATAGTAAAAAATACAAAATAGAATATACACTCCCACCTCGGGTAAAAGGTTATTAAGCGTGGACGACGAGGAGCCGCCACCATACTCTGATCCATTTAGTATGGCCTTATCTAAGCACCTCGTGTTTAGAAATGGGCGGTGGATGCATGGTTGCGAGCTTCACCATACTATATACGCAAGGGCATTTGGAAAATCTTTAGCTGCCATTGGCATTGCCTTTGCAAACGTTACCTATGCTATAAACAATGCTATAAGCCAGCAAGAAATGGCACAAAGGATTAAACAACATCAGGATGCTATACTAAATAGGGAATATGAAAAAGTACCACAAAATTCAAACCCTGTACGAGCGCGACGGTCGTGGGAAGATCGTTACTCAAAATCTAACACGGCCTATCTACGGAACAATCAAAGACTGGGCGGTAACCGAAAAGGTCAACGGTACTAACATCCGTATTGGGTTCACCATGCCTTATGGTGGATGCCCGGCAGTAAAGTGGGAGCTTGCAGGCAGGACGGATACGGACACCCCTGACATCCCCGATAAGCTCGTACGCCACGTCACCGGCCTTGCGGTGAACATCTCCCCCGTCGTACGTGATATCATGGACGGACACGGGCTAGAGCGGTACACCCTCTATGGTGAGGGTTATGGGGCTGGTATTCATAAGGGCGGAAGGTATCGGGATGACAATGGGTTCATCCTGTTCGATGTCGCTGTCCACGATCTCCAGATGGGTCAATTATACCTATCTGACGATGTTGTTACAAAGACTGCAAAGGAACTAGACATCCCACGCGTTCCGCTGTTAAATAGTGGCGAGACTATGACGATTGAAGAAATCGTTGAGCTTGTACGCTACGGGTATGCCTCTGATGTCGCTGAGAAGTTTGATGAGAACTTTCTAGCAGAAGGCATTGTTGCTCGGCCAGTGGAACCTCTTTACGACAACCGTAAAGAGCGGGTTATGTTCAAATTGAAGTCCTCAGACTTCGATTAACGCTTACTAGAACGAGTTGGAGTAAGTCAAAGTGAGCACGTATAACGGTAGTGGCTGGGAATCTGATCAAGAAACCCAGCCACTGGCGCGCTCAAGTGATCTACCAGACACGGGGGAACTGAGTCACGAGCCTACAGCGAAGTTGGAGCATCGATCAGTAATAGATGTTAAGACTAAAAAGGATAAAGTTAAGATATCCTCTGAAGATGATAAGTCCGCATTCATGCATCGCCAACGGCGTCGGCGTGAATTCATGGTTAAGTGCGATACCGTTCAAAAGGCTGCTATAACTACTGCTATTGTTTGGGTTAGCATCGTAGTCATCATCATGTCAACCTGGGTTGTCATGTATGTGTATGGCGGAGGTAAATCCTAAATGTCCCACCCGGCAAAATTCTCCCCACAGGTGCTCGTATGTATCAAGCCCTTGATATTAGAGATAGGGCTGCCTGTACATGACCCATTTGCCGGGACAGGTGAACGTCTTGGTGCCCTGTGCGACGAGCTAGGCGTGGTATATACAGGATCAGAGATAGAGCCAGAATACATAAAAGATGATCGTGTTGTGGGCGCTGACTCTACCCGTATTACATCGTACCCTTTTCATGACCACATGATAGTGACTAGCCCAGTCTATCCGAACGGGATGACAGACCACTTTCATGCACAAGACGATTCCAAGAGGCATACATATAGGCAAGGCCTAGCTGCGATACTGGGCTATGACAGACCCCTTAAATTGAATAATATGGGGCGCTACGGCAATCGCTATCGTAGGAGTTTGGCCAGTGAATTAACGCACTTCGGCATTGCCGAGGATTGCGTTGAGCACTGGCCGACTCATGCGATAGTGAATGTTAAGAATGTTGTAGCTAGTAGTTACACTGTCGACGTAATAGGTAAGTGGAAAGATCTACTTGCCAAGGAGGGGTTCAGGGTGAGTGCAGAGATAGAGATAGCGACCCCTGGACAGCGCCACGGGGCCAACGGCGACTTACGAGCGGACCACGAGGCCGTCATCGTCGCCGCCCGCGGTTGAGGGGGCAAACGAGCGTGGTATAATGCCGGTATCGGATGGCGGGGCCGCGGATGCCCGCCAAAGGGAAAGGGTAAATATTAACATGCATAATAGACAGCATCCTCTTTCGGGTGCGAAGGTTAAGCTCAATGACACGACTAAGGACCCTGTAAGGGGTATGGTCATGCCGGGTATGGTCTATCGCATCGAAGGTTGGTGGGATAGCCTCACGGGTGAGTCATGGACTGAGTCCAGTGGTAACCCCGCTGCGATGCAGTACACCATTCGCGTGGCCACGAGCGGTCACGTACCTTTGGACGATGAGGTTGTGTACGGACATATCAACGGTATCGGACACCTCGTTCACGTCAGTGAGCTGAGTGAAGAGCCGGTAGAGGATGAAGATTAAGCTCCTAGAAAATCGAAGAAGGAGCAACGAGGAGCAAGTTATTGAGGCTCTCCGTACGACTACCTTCGATACTAGGGACGAGTGGCATTACTTAGTAGAATTAGAATTTGTATCTAATATGCCCATTGTTAGGCTAGTGAAGACACTGACTAGACTAACAAAATCTGGTGTAACTCAATGTAAATATGATGACCCTAATCTACCAATGGTGAATATTTTTAGCAATCGGCCCTATCGTCGTCGCATGTACAGATTGGTAGAGAGTGTCGAAAAGGAAGAAAACACCAGCTCCCGAGAAGAGTGATGGGGATCACATAGTTGTGCTTGCTCTGAAGTTCAACACTTATGGGACTTCAGAGCAAGCAATTGATACAATAAAAAGTATTAGAACCAAACTATCAGTCATCATGCATAGAGAGATAGAAACCTCGGCCTATGCTATCTCACAAGGCCAAAAACAAGCAGTGGGCTTGAATAGCTCATTGTCTGTAGAGGACATAATCGAGGAGATCATAATTGGCAACACAAATGATCAAGATGCATCTACACGGGAGCAAGGAAAATAGCTCCTGGTATGCGGAGAATAATAATCTAGTCTTCTCTAACGAAGACGCACGAACGACATTCCTCTACGCTCTCTACGAGGTTGCGTTCGACGTAGAGGTTGATCTCGATACTGGGAACACCAGGATTATCACTGTCGACAATAGACTGGTTAATGATTAATGGGTGACCTAACAGAACAGCAATTGGCCAACCGAGTGACTTGGGTCAGGGCACTACTTTCGAAGAAATACAAGCAGGGAACAGGGAGACTTAAGAAGCAGATTAAGAATGAGTTCTTTTACTGCTGCATCGGAGTTGCTTGCGAAGTAATTGCCCCTGATGCACATGAGCTTGAACTTACTGGGGAGTATGAAGGCAACGCCTGTGGCCTGGCGTATATGAATGCAGACCGGGCGGAGGATATGTTGGGATTTGACGTCCATGGCATTAATCAGCGCCAGGCGGGAATGTGGAACGATCAACACGATTACTCGTTTGACCGCATCGCTGACTACATCGCTTACGCTACAGCATACGGACTATCTTTCCGTAATCTCGCAGAGGGGCATAATATTCCCTCCGGATATGCTCTAGATTGGCTGGAAGAATTCGATGCTGCTTCTGAATCCTAAAAAGGTAGTCGAGCGCAGAGTACGCTGGGTTAGAGCCTTGCTTTCAGGTGAATACAAGCAGGGTACTGGTGTTCTTAAGAAGTTAGTCAGTGGCGGTGCTGAGCACTGTTGTCTTGGTGTGGGGTGCGAAGTCATTGCACCACATTCAACGGACCTTAGCACCTATATCATCATGGGGAAGACTAAGCTAAGTTGGCGGAACGCTAGAAAGCTTGGACTGACCACACAAGCGCAAAGCGTTGCAACCATCTGGAATGACACATACCAGCATAGCTTTGCGACAATTGCAGACTATATCGCATACGCAACCGAAAACGATCTTAGTCTACGATCAATAAGGACAAATAGTGTACCTAAGGGTTACGCTAGAGAGTGGCTGACTAAGTATGACGAAGATTAGACTAACCAAAAATCAAATCTTACATAGAATCCAGTGGATCAGAGACCTGCTATCAGACGAATTCAAGCAGGGATCTGGGGCACTTAAGGAAATTGTAGGTGGGAGAGCGCAACACTGCTGTCTCGGTGTCGCCTGTGAGAGGGCTATGCCTAGATCGCCGGCACTACGCATCTTGCTGCACAATGGCCAGGAAGGATCATCGGCGGATGGTACAATGAGTAGGAACACTGCTCAATTGTTCGGTCTATCTACCGATCCGTCACCAACGTCTGACAACACATCCGATCAGGATATTGCTGTCGAATGGAACGACAATCTAGGGTATAACTTTGCTACCATCGCCGACCTAGTTGCTTACTCTACCGAACACCGCCTCAGGTTTGTTGATCTCCCCACGATTCGTAATATTCCTGGCGGATACGCAGTAAAGTGGTTAGGACAACTTGATGCGCTTGCTTAAGAATCATAAGAGCCGCAAGATTACGGCTAGGCGCGTAAGGTGGGTTAGGGACCTAGTGTCTGGAAATTACACACAAGGTAAGGGCGCCCTCAAAATGCAATCTGGTGGTTCTACCAAGCATTG
>Ga0193708_1000002_pt1 | contig 70248 bp, 131 predicted proteins | sample H3c1metaG_FD_160570 | JGI IMG/M metagenome (GOLD analysis project Ga0193708, IMG submission 160570) | Soil microbial communities from a riparian zone of the East river system, Colorado, United States - H3c1 | ecosystem: Environmental > Terrestrial > Soil > Riparian zone | place: USA: East...
GAAGGGGACGCGCCCCTTCCCTGGCCTCCTTCGATGCGAGACCGGTGCGAAACGTCCTGCGAAACGGAAACCGCAACGACGCGACCGCGGAAGAGACGGCGCGGCTCTTGCCCCGTTTCGGGTGGCGTTTCCTCGGTTTGTGGGCGGCGCCTCTGTCTGGTCAGCTCATGTTTTTGGCGAGTGCGATTGCGGCTGTTGCGTGGCTGTTGTAGCGGGTGCCTGTCTGGTCTTGCCATCTGCTGGCGCTGGTTCTCGTCAAGCCTGCGAGTGTTTGGCCTACGGTCATGGCCCGTAGTGTCGTCAGGGTGTCCTTCTCCGGGTGCTTGGCAGCACTGCGGCCCGTGGGCGGTTCGACCTTGCCTGTGCGGCCTGTGGGCTCGCTGACGGCCATGGTGGTGACCCTCACGGTGGCGCGTGCGGCGTCACGGGTTGCGATGCGTGTGGCGTGGCGTGCGAGGCGCTTGGCGCGGGCCCAGCGGGCCCCTGTGGGCTGGTCGGTGTGTTCGTGGCCGATGAACCATCCGTCGTCACTGAATGCTGCGAGCATGGTTCTGTCCGCCATGCGTCGGCCGATGACCCGCCGCTTGCGGCCGTTCTCGTCCACTCCGTCAGCGAGCACTGCGACGCTGGCCTTCGCGAGCTGGGTCTTGGTGTGCAGACGGTTCGCCGCGGAGATCCGCAACCTTGTCGGCCAGGCAAGCCTCGTGGACTGGTCGGTGACCGCGGATCCGTTCGCCAGATCCAGACCGAACCATGCGCCCAAATCCCCGTTGCTGACGACGATGGCGCCCATCGCTGACCGTTCTCCATTGACGACCTGGCCCATGCTCGACCGGTCGCCCGCGATCACCTGCGGCCGTGTGACCGTGTTGCCGATGAGACGCGGCCATTCCTCGTCATCGCGACTCAGAAGTGCGTCGGCCGCGGCGATCAGGTTGCGCTCTGTGATGTTGCACTGGCAATGCCGTGCGTGCGTCTCATCGATACACGGGATGAGGCTTGCCACCATGTCGACCACGGGGTCGACGTGATGCACGTCGCCTGTCGTGATCATGTGCGTCGGGCGTGGGCCGACAGGCTTGAAGGACGAGCGTCCCTTGCGTGACCGGGTGACCCGTGTTTCGGTGCGGGGAAGCGGGTTGTGTTCCAGCGGCCCGGTGCTCCAGTTGTTCGGTCGTCCGCCTGTCGCGGCGTACGTCACTCCGTCCTCGGTTTCGGTCCTGGAGTAGGAGCCGATGACGTCGGGGGCATGCGTGATGTCGGCGGCGCGTGCTCGCACCTCATCGGACGACGTGTCCGGTTCGTAGGTCAGGCGGTAGCTCATGGTTTCCTTTCGATGGCGCGGGGTTGCGCACCACCCATCATACAGATCAGAACCAGGGTTGCAACCCCTAGTCCTGACCCATTGCCCCAGCTAGGAGGGCAACTTGGGAGCTCATGCTCCACGGGGTACAGACATGGTGAGGGTTAGAGCGAGCGACACAGGGCATGGCGCACTGTGTCGCACGCTCCCCTACCTAGGCAGTCGCCTCACCGGTCGCACTCCGCTTGACCGGTCACCTACCGCTTGCAGCCGCGAGCACCACGCTCTCTCGAGCGCTCGGACACCTGTTCGTCGAACACTCGTCCGCTAGCTGCTGGCTAGCACCCTGGGTGATCCGCGAACGAACAGAGGTACGTCGAACACCCGTACCCGAACAGACGTTCGTCGAACACCTGTTCGATTCGGCCGGGTCGAACACCTGTACGCCGGCCGATTTCGTCGAAGACCCCTCCCCCCCCCCACGTTTTTGGGAAACTTTCCTAGGGACAGGGGGGTGCCCCCCCAGGGGCTCCCAAAGATCCACCGACCAAGCTCTGCCCTCTGTCCGCCACTCCCCCCACGGGGTAGGGACAGGGTGAGGGCAAGACAAGCAACGGAGGTTGCAATGGACTTCCCGCAATGCGAGCTATGCGCTACGCCAGGAACCGCTCTCATCCTCGAGCCCGACCCGTTCATGGATCGCCGGTTCTCCGACATCCACCGGGTGCGGGTCGTCTGCGCCGAATGTCACCGCCGGTTCTCGAACCATGACGACGTCCGGTTCACCCCCTTCCATTCGACGGTCACCAGCCTGTGATCCGCGCCGTCTTCCAGGCGCTCCGGCTACTCGTCGGCGTCGCCTTGCTGATCGTGTGCAAGCTCACCTACATCGTCCATGTTCTCGCCGGCAAACTCGCCGACGTGTTCCTTCCAAGGAGACCCCAATGATCATCCCCCTCGTGCTCCTCGCGCTGGCCGCGCCCACCGATACGCCGATCGAGCCGATCACCGAATCGTTGATGACGCTCGGCATCGAATCCGGCGTCATGGACGAATCATGCACGTCGTACGGCGTCGTCATCCCACTGCTCACCACAGTGCTCGACGGCGACACCCAGCTCGCCATGGACATCACCGACGGATACTTCGTCCTGACGTTCGAGACCGGCTACGGGCAAGGTGCCCGTCTCACCGACGAAGCCCGCGACGTCGTCACGTCGTTCCTCCACGGCTGCGTCTGATCCCCCCGGACGCGGCCACAATGACGTGGCCGCGTCTCACCCGCTGCACTGGAGTGTGTCAACGCAGGTTCGATCCCTGCCCGGCGGCCCACCCGCATCCCGCGGGTCGAAAGGAGATCCCTGTGATCACCCAACTGGTATTCGCCGGCGCCCTGCTGGCGACACCGGCGACGGATTCGGGCGACGACACCGCCGCCATGATCCTCGTCATCGACTCCAGCGCGCCTGGACTGTGCGAACTGGTCAACCACCAGATCGTCATGGGCGAAGACCCAGCCGAAGTCGTCGAGCACGGCACCGAGGCTTTCGAGTTGACGTTCAACCCGTCCGACGAAGTCGTCGCCCACATGCATCTGACGCTCACGATCTGCGCCTACGGGTTCTGACCGTGGACCCCGACGCAGTGTGGGCCATCGTCAACGACGAGGACGCCGATCGAGACGAACGGGACTTTGCCGCATTGGACCTACTCGTCTGGTTCGCAAAGGGCGGAAGCTTCCCGATGGAAGGTCTCCGACCGCGCTCAGACGCCATCGAACGGTGCGAGCTTCGCCTGGTTGAGGCGATCGAAGACCGAGAGGACGGACGATGAGTATCACGCACGACGACCTGTCCGCCGACTGGACATCCGGCGACGGATTCTACGAAGCGCGGATCTGGTACTCGGGCCGCGACTCCGAACGCGGCTACTGGTCGTGGGCGCTGTTCTGGCCCGGTGGCGAAGCCCACTGTGACGGCGGCGAGCGAATCTCCATGCCTGGAGACACGCCCGAGCCGCTCGACGTCCTGTCGACCCTCGCCTCGTTCCTGACCGCCTGGCAGGAATCCCGGCAGTTCGGTTCACCATCGAGCGAGAACTGGGATCTGTTCACTGAGGACTGCCTCGAATTCGAGCCCGCGATCGACGAGTTCGGTCTGTGGGGCTACGACCGCGACGGGATGGACAACTAGTCATGACGAGCACCTATGAAATCAAGACAGACTCCGGCAAGGTCATCATGATGTCCGGAGACTCGCCCGAGCATGCCATGCGGCGGGTCGCCGACCTGTACGCATGTCAGGTTGTCGCCTGGCGCTGGCCTTCCACGTTCGTTGGCCCCGTCCATCATTCACAGATCATCGGTTGAGCATGATCGCCGCCATCGATCTCACGCCAGCCGAATTCGCGCTCTGCTACATGGGGGCACTCCTCGTGCTCTACGGGCTGTTCCAGCTCGGCATGTGGTGGCGCTACAACAGGAAGGACCGACGATGAAAAACGATCGCGATACCTACATCAACGCGCTCGACGGGGCCGAGATCCGGTTCAAGCGCGCCCTTTCGGAAGGGTGGCTGCCCATGATGACCGACGCCGAAGCCGACGAGCTGCATGTCACGCTCGATGCTCTGGCGTTGCTCCGTGAGAGCATCGCCCGCGATTGGACGCTTCGACCCTGGGAGGACTACCGATGACGCTCCGAGCGATCTATGGAACCGCGTATCGGGATGACCATCAACCCGACGCGAACATCCGCCAGTACCAGTCCGGCGACGGCCGCTGGTGGACCGGTCACGACACGACCGACATCGACTACTTCTGCGGCGACGCCTGCCTGATTCCGCACCTGCCCGACGACCACGGTGGCTGGCTGAACCGCCAGGGCACCTACGGGAGCTACGTCCACACGCCGGGCATCGTGGTCGACGGACGCCATCAGGTAACGACCATCGACGTCGAATCTGTTCTCGGCGACTGGCCCGACTACTCGGTCTACTGTGCGAACTGCGGCGACCTCATCCACCAGGGAGGTGAGGACTGATGTTCGTGAACATGGACATGGATATGGACAAGTGGTACTTCTACGACGACGACACCGGCATGGAGTATTGGCACGACGGCGACACGACGCGTTCGCAATGCCATGACGCCGTGGGGCTCGTCACGAAGCACACGCAATCCGAAGGTGAGTTCCTCGCCATGTTCCCAAACGCTCACCAACTGGAGGACTGATGACCTTTCGCGTCACCGAAACGATCCACCACGGCCAGTACTACAACGTCGCCGAATCCGTCGGCGCGACAGCACGCGATGCGTTCGTTGCTGCGCTCGCCACCTCGCCGTACAACATGACCGCGACGTTCGACAACCGGTATGTCGCCGAATGCTACGACGACCTCGTGCTCGTCGGGCGCGGAGATTTCGGTTGGGCCCGCTACACCCTCACGGAGGAACCATGATCAGCTACGGAACCAGCTGGCTCCGAGTCAAGGACTCGGAGCCCGTCAAGCACTGCCGTCACAGCGACGGGACGTGGTCGGTCCGAACGACCCACGTGCACGACGAGTTCACCATCTACCTCGATGGGACACCCGAGGAGTTGCTCGACTGGGCGACCAAGGTCCGATTCCTCGCCGCCCAGCTCCTCATGGAGGAACCCGAGGAGGAATCATGCCCATCGTGAACGGCCACCAGGTCGAAACCGGCTGCTACGTCGAAGGGTCGTGGGGCCAGTACGGACCCGACCGTCTCGCCGATCGCGCCGAAAACTTCGGGTGGACGCCCGCAGACATCATGGACGATCCGCGCTACTGGCGAGTCGCCGCTGATGACGAGAACGCTTCGGAATTGACCGCCTCGCTCGCCTGGGAGCGTCACTCTGAGACTGCCGACGCCATCGAGCAATGGCTCAACGACCACACGGCAAGCGTGTGCACGGAGTGCGGGAATCCCGTAGAACCGACGGACTCTGGCGCCTGGTACCGGCATGTTGGACTCCGAGGGAATTGTCCGTTCGGATTCATGGACGCGGCGAGAAGTTTCTACTGGCACTGGGAGGACGGAGAACTATTTCTTTCCGAAAGCGAGGGCGACGATGAATGACGAGCACGTGCTGGAGGGTCTACGCAACTGGTGCCTCGAATGTGACGACGAGTTCGTCGGCGAGTACAACGCAACCGACGTCGATGTGACGAGCACATGCGCCGAGCGAGGACACGGTCGGGCGCTCACCGACGCCGATTTCGAATGGCGGATCTGCCATCGCTGCCGCGGCGAAGGAAGGCTTGGTGGCTGGCCTGGCGCCTACACCGAGTCTGACCGCGCCGAATGGTCCGAAGAGCACTACGAGGACTACCACACGACGCGTCGAACCTGCGAGGACTGCGCCGGCGCCGGCAAGATCCGCGAACTCACCGAGGCAGCTCGCAACCGGCCGATCGTCGACGAGTGGTTCAAGGACTACTACGACACCGAAGCGACCTACCGAGCAGAAAGGGCAATGGGCGCGTGACCAACACCGCAACACCAGAACTGACCGCCGAACAACGAGAACTCCGTCTCGCCTGTCAGATGGCCCAGGAGATCGAGCGGGCGTGCCGCATCGTCGGATACGTCCATGAGCGCAACGCCAACATCTGCGAACGCGGCTGCGAATGGGACGAGCTGGCCGACCGGGTTCTCGACGAACACGTCGGCGACCCGCTGTCGATCGACGTCCAGCTCTCCGGCACCTACGCCGACTACCAGTCCGGTGATCTGTCCGACATGACGCTCGACCACGTCGACGTTCTCCTCGGCACCGGCGGGCCGGCCCGCGGCATTGAGTTCCGCGCCTACGGCGATGCCCGGGTGTGGCATCAGGACTGGGGCACGCAGCGCGCCTACGCCGTGCTCGATGATGAGGCCGCCGAAATCTTGGCCGGTCACTGGGGGATCGATTTTCCATGATCACGAACGACGAATTCGACATCGACACCATCGCTGCGGCACTCACCAAAGACGGCGACAGGTACGACGTGCTCGACGCCGACGAGGGCTACACCTTCCGGCTCCGCATCGAAGGCGACGATCTGTCTGTCGAGGATCTCGAAGACCCCGAAGTGTTCGGTCGCTGGGCGACCGCATGGGACGGTTATCGGAAGTACGACCGGCCTACCGGGTTCACCGGTGCCGCCGTCAAGTTCTGGTCCGAATCATGCCAAGGCGTCCAGTACTGGTACGAACCCCCGGAGAGCTTCCGCAAATTCAAGGGCTCTGGGTTCGACACGCTCGACGAGTGGGAAGCGGCGAAGGACAGCAACCTCCAGTACGTCCGCGGGTTGATCTCGTGGGGCTACGTCCAGATCGGTGTCGTCCTCACCCATGAACGAGCCGACGGCTACACACGGGAATGGTCGGCGTGGATCGCCGGCGTCGAGAATTCGCTCGCCAACCCTGTTCGACAGGACTGGGACAACTACGTCGCTTCGATCGTCAAGGACCAGATCGCCGAAGTCATCGGTGAAGCCATGGAAGGAAAACCGGAATGAGACGTATCACGACCGGCTCTGCCGACTCCCCAACTCCTGTCGGGCAGTCGGCGGCTGCCCGACACGGGGGCTCGACATGAACGCCGCAGAGATGCGCGCGCTCGCCCACATCACGGCCGACCGCGCTAGCGCCTGGACGAACGACGCCGACCGATTGGAATCGTCGGTCGACAAGCTGGCTTACGCCACCTGCGCGCTGGCCGCAATCCAGATCGCCAACTACTGGCGGGAGTCCGCCAACGACATCGAACGGAGCTACGAATGAAGATCAAGGCACGCATCACCGCCCGCGCCCCGAAACCGCAGGAATCGGTGGAGCGGCTGCAAGCCCAGTTCGCCGACTGGCCCGACTATGTCGCGGTCGGCAACATCACGCTCGTCTCGAAATACTCGAACGGGCTGCACTGGGTTGCCGCCGTCACCATGGAGAAGGAGCTGACATGAGCTGGTTCCGGGTGTCGTTCTCGCAGACCGAGTACCGCTCGGCGCTCGTCGAGGCTCCTTCATCTGAGGCTGCTGTCGAGATGGTGCGCGAAGGTGACTACGACGACAGCAGTTTCGACATGGCCGAGGGATTCACCTTGGTCGCCGTAGAGGAGGATGGATGAACGGTCCGATCGAAGCGTTCCTGGAGAACGCCCGCGCCTGGCGCGCGCTCTACCTCGCGGCAATCGAACCATACCTCGACGAAGAAGGCGACATCGCGGACTACTCGAAGTACGACGAGGCGACGACCGATTTCGCCTACGACGCACGAGATCTCGTGCTCGCCCTACTCGACGCATTGGAGGCGCCATGACCAAGAAGAAGCCGACCACCAAGAAGACCGCGAAGAAGTCGTATGAGACGGACCGCGGTATCCGGGTCTGCCGCGACGAGGACTGTCCGGAGTGCGGGTGGGCTGAGACGTACGCCGAGATCGACATTTCGCACGGTTCGCCGTGTGTGCTCGCCCTCGGATGCAGCAAGTGTGGCTGGAAGGTGGAGGTGTGAACATCGTCCTGCACGACGCCGGGGAGGTCCGCGATCTGATCGGTCTGTACGTCGGCTGGATCGTCGGCATCACCGCCTTCGACTGGGAGCCAATTCAGGTTCGGATCTCCGGCCACTTCGTCGGCGACGACACGTTTGTCTGGCTCGACGGCTTCGAAGTCACCGACGACGGTGACGAAATCCGCCCGTTCTCGATCTCCACCGAAGACATCCAAACGATCGAGGTGTACTAGCGATGGCCCGGAACGAAGACGACGCCTTCCAAGACGAGCAAGATGCGATCGGCGACATGCTCGACGACCGCGACGGTGATCACGACGGGTTCGGCTCCCATTGGGATGACCGGATCTCGGCGATCGAAGGCTACTGCGACTACTGCGAGCGCGAGGGCCACACGTTCCGGTCATGCCCTCGACGAGACGATCACCAGGACCAGTCGTGAGCTTCGTCGTCCGCTGTTCTGATGGTGCGCAACGTCACCGCGATCCGTTTCCGACTCGCCGACTGGCCGACGAGTTCTCATGGTGGGGTCACTGCTGCACCAGCGAACACGAAATCATCTCCCTGGAGACTCCATGCCCGCACCCCACGATCTTGACCCCGGCGCCATGACCGAAGCCGAACGACTCGCGAAACGCCGCTACCAAGCGCACCATGCCTTCGAGATGGACTTTCGGCACCATCCGCCTGGATCGATCGTGCAGCGTGTCCGCGACGTCCTGCATTATGACCCCGCTACAGGTATCTTCGTCTGGCGCGTGACGCTGTCAAACCGTGCTCCTGCTGGCGCTGTCGCCGGCTCGGAAAGGAAGGACGGGTACCGCCTGATCGCAATCGACGGCCAGAGATACCTGGCGCATCGCCTGGCCTGGTTGTATGTGCATGGTGTCTGGCCGACCATGGATCTGGATCACGTCGACCGCCATCCAGCCAATAATCGCCTCACCAACCTACGGCAGGCGACGCGCAGTGGGAACCAGCAGAACATGCGTCTTTCGCAGCGCAGCAGCGTTGGTCTGGCTGGCGTCTCGCGGAATGGCCGTCGATGGCAGGCAGCCATTCAGCTTTCCGGTCGCCAACACCACCTCGGCACCTTCGACGCACCCGAGGAAGCCCACGCGGTCTATCTCGCAGCGAAGCGCGAGCTACACCCATTCCACGCGTTCGAGATGATGCCGGACCCGCCCGACCAAGACAAGGAAACCGAATGAGTCGCGCTGATCATCCCTCCCTCGCCCAGAACGCCATGACCAGCTACACAATCAGGTTCGAAGGCGACGACATGGTGGCCTTCCTCCAGGCGGGCGCGAACTTCATCGAGTTGTACCGCGTGCCTCATGCCTGTGCAGACGGAGACTCGGAGATGTGCCTCGAGCAGCTCGAGCGTTGTCGCTTGGTTGCCGAGGACGACGCCGGTGGTTCGCTGCCGTGGATCGTGTCGCAGGACCCGGAGAATGATCCACGACTTTCCTGGACGGGACCCATTGTCGCATCTCGCCTGACATGATAGGATCATGAGATGTCTTTGAACCTGCTGGCGTCAGGCGACGAATATGAGTTCGCAATCAGCGAGACCCAATGGGATGTCGAACGAGCCGTAGACCGACTCGCCGCGGCATACCCAACCTATTTCCCCGAGAGGAACCCCCCATGTCCAAATCCATCCGAGTGATCGCCGCGGTCGCGTTAGCTGCCGGCGCGCTCACCATCGGCGTCGTCCAAGGCAACCCGGTCAGCGCTCACGCCAATTCGGTCGCGTGTGTCGACCAGGCCACCTCCACGTGGCGGATCACGAATGACTTCCCGCTCAGCGAGACGTTCACGACGGCTCAAGGTCCATCAGGCGCGGTCGCTGCCGGCAACGGTAGCTTCACCGACATCGTCCACAACGGCGACACCCTTACCGTCACTGGTACGTGGACCGACGGTCACGTCGAGGTCAACACCGGGACAGGCGACTGCTCGCCAGATGTGGTCGAAACGACTGACCCGCCCGTCGAGACAACCGAGCCTCCGGTGGAGACCACCGAACCTCCCGTTGAGACGACTGACCCGCCCGTCGAAACCACGGAACCTCCGGTGGAGACAACCGAGCCGCCCGTCGAGTCCACAGAACCCCCAGTGGAGACGACCATTCCGATCGACGCCAGTTTCGACATCGACGTCGAAGGCACCTGTTCGAACACGTTGACCGTCACCATCGGCGGCGGACCTGCTGACCTGTACGCCTACGTCGTCGTCAACGGCACCCCGATCGAAGGCCCGCTCGGCACCTACGCCGAAGGCATCCACCAGACCAACGGATCCCTCGATCAGGACGTGACGATCGTCTTGACGATCACCGCGACGTTCGAAGACGGCACCGTGCTTTCTGACACCGTCACCGTCGTCGCCAACTGTGCGCCGCCGGAAACCACCGATCCGCCGGTTACTACGGAGGTGCCGCCATCAACGACCAGCCCAAGTACATCAACCTCGACGACTACGGTCTCGGTGTCCCCCTCAACGCCGGTGACACCATCGCCGACTACCGAGGTCACGAGTACATCCTCGTTGCCGCCAGTCGTCCTGGCCCAGACATTGCCGGCGACACGCTGAGGTCGCCATGACCTTGCTCATCATCGGAGTCGGCTGGCTCCTCGGAATCGTCCTGCTCGTCGCATTCTTCGCGGGGGCAGGACAGAACCGAGGTCGCCGATGAACGAAACCCCCACTCGGCGTCGATCAGGACCACGTCCTCGTTTCGACGCCGAGACACGGGCTGCCCGCAAAGCCGAACGCAACAAGCGGCATCCCCTCATCAATTCGAGCGCGCTCGCATGGCTCGCCGACAACCACCCCAAGATCCACGCCCAAGCCAAAGCATTCGCCGAAGCGCAAGTGCTCGCCGAACGCGGCCAGTTGCCTGGCGACCAATGACCGATTCACAAGGAGACAGAATGTCCAGCGTCCCATCCAACCGACTCACCCCGCCGATCGTCGAGCCCCCGATCGCCGACAACCTCGACGACGAGTACGTGCCATACGAGCCGAAGGCTGCGGATGCCATTCCGCAGCCCGATGACCTCGACGCCGTCCTGAAGAACATGAAGGCCAAGCGCTCCGACCTGCTCGCCGCCAACGCGCAGATGGAGACCCAGCGGGTCACCTTGTTCGACGAGATCAAGGCGGCACGCGAGGAGATCAAGCGGCTCGATCGGTTCATTGCCGCCGAGACCCCGCGCGGTTCGAAGCCGAAGACGAAGTGACCTGATGACCGTTTCCGAGGCGGAGGTGCTCGCGCTCACCCCAGCCGGGCTCCTCCGCCGAGGTGACGGGCGGCGGCGTCGGGCGCGCAATGGTGAGCCTCAAGCCTTTCTTGAAGCCGCCTTTCTTGCCGAGACCGACGAGTGCATTCTCTGGCCGTATGGCTGTAGCGGGACTGGTTATGGGCAGATCAGCTTCTACCCCGGCCCTCCTCGCCTTGTTCACGCCGTCATCCTGGAGAGAGCGACTCCCCGGCCAGGGCTGGACTACGAAGCGGCCCACGGCCCCTGTGTTGACCGTCGCCGGTGTATCAACCGACGGCACCTTCGCTGGGCCACATGCGCCGAGAACAACGCCGACAAGATCCGTGATGGCACCACCAATCGCGGAGCCGCCCACCTCACCCAACTCACGCTGGAAGATGTTCGAGAGATACGTCGTCTCGGTCTCGAAGGAGTGCAGTTCCGTCAGATAACGACTCGATTCCCGCTCCATGAGCGGTCCGTTGCGGACATCATCCAGGGACGGACGTGGGCATGGCTGCCATGACGACCGAAGTCGAGCGTCGCTTCCTGGTGCGCACTCCGGCGGGCGACCTGTTCCAGAACGACGGGATCTACTTCGTCAGACCCGCCTATCCCCAGCGCGGCTGGGTGACTGCGACAGCATTGTCACCGAACGAGCTGTGGGTGTATGCACGGGACCGCAAAGGCATGGCTCGGGTCATAGAGATCACCTCGATCACGAAGATCGGGGATGCACCGAAACCGCTCCCCCAACGGGAGATCAAGCCACCGAAGCGGTCCCGGAAAGGACGGCGGCGATGAAGAAGTACTCCACCTCTGAGGTGTTGGACCTCGTCGGTCTGAGCGAACGTGCCCTCCGTTATTGGATTGAGACGGACGCTATCCGTCCTCACGTTCCGCCGGCCGGCACCGGCTCACGAGTCGTTTGGACCGAGGAACAGGTGCGTCACATCGAGGTGTTGAAACGGGTCCGCGAGCACGTGATCACGCATCTCTGTACCGAGAACGCATTCAGCCACGAAACCGCCGGCCAGATCTGGCGCGCCCTCGAAGAGGGGCGGCCATGGTCGTTCTCGATCCATCTGACCCCCGGCGGTCAGCTCGCTCTCTTGTCGAGCGAGCGATGAAACCTTCTCGCCTGATCTCGCAGAAGGAGTATCGCGAGCGGGTCCACGTCCGCATCGAAGCCGGTGAGGTCCCGCTCACCGACGAGCACCGTCGGGCTGCTGTTGTGATCGGCTCGACGAAATGGGCGAGCGTCCGCGATGTCGCCAAAGAGCTGAACATCTCGATCTCGAAGGCGTGGCTCCTCATCTTGAGCTTGAAGGCCCACGGCATCGTCCGTACCGTTCCTCGTGACGTGAACGCTCTGGTCCTCGCTCCCGACATCTCGATCATCGCCGGCGATATCTGCCGTGCCATCCCTTTGGAGAATTCATGACCTACGACCGATCACAGATTGCGGCATGCGATACCGAGACGCTCGGACTTGACCCGGATTACCATCCGGTTTGGGAAGTCGCGGTCATTGTCGACGGCGTCGAGCACCAATGGTTCCAGAAGGTCGGGGCCCGCGCCATCGCGCAAGCCGACCCGTACGCCGTCGAACTCGGCGGGTTCAACGAACGCTACGACCCCGACATTGCCCTCTGGCCACATGATTCGGTGCGCCGCTTCAACGAACTCGTCACCGGACGGCATCTCGTCGGTGCCTGCACCTGGTTCGACTCGGAACGAATGCACCGCACCCACCGCATGTCGCTCCCGGCCTACAACGGTGAAACGGTCGCCGAACAGATGGAGCTGCGCCGCACGCCGTGGCATTATCACCTGATCGACGTCGAAGCGCTCGCCATCGGTTACCTGTGCGGATTGCAGCAGGGATCGGACGACGACTACGACACCCGTCATCAGTTCGGGACTCTGCCGTGGAAGTCGACGGATCTGTCGCTGGCTCTTGGCGTCGATCCTGAGCAATTCCTACCGAAACACACCGCGCTCGCCGACGCCCGCTGGGCGCTCGCTCTCTTTGAAGCCATCATGGGAGGTCCGGCATGACCGCCCGATCCGTACGCCGTGACGCCGAGTTGGAAGTCATCGAAGCCGGACGTGCGCTCATGACGAGCGTGCGAGCCGCTTTCGACTACACACCGGACGACGATCGGTATGAGGGGCCAGCGATCGACACGACCGCTCTCTCTGACGCGCTGAAGGCGCTCGACGCCCTTCCGCTGCCTGATGCCTCGGCTGCCAGGTCGTCGAAGGGCGCTCCGTTGACGTCACAGAACGCTGCCGCCTACGTCCGTGGTCCTCGTGCCGCATCGCTGTCCGGTCGCATCGTGCGCCGACTGTGGGCCCACGACATCGGCATGACGGTTGAGGAACTCTGCGAGTCCCTCGACCGCAAGCATCAGTCGGTGAGCGCTCGAGTCCACGACCTCAAAGAGATGGGCTGGATCACCGGCAGCGACGACTACACCCGCACTACCCGCTCCGGTTCCGAAGCGGTGATGTGGAGGATCTCACGCCGAGCCCGATTCGAACTGGAAGACGCCGCCGCCGAGCACCGAGAGAGGGTCATCTGATGCCCGGATTCTGTGAGCCAGACGCCCCCCACCATACGCTTAACCCGCGGTTCATCGCTGCGGTGAAGCTGCTCGAACGCACCGGCATGAGCAGCTTCCGCATCGGTCACTCCGACGAAGGAGAGGACGGCGTTCCGGTGATCTGGCACGCCACAGCCGAGTACCGCCGGAAGCACGGGATCGCGTTCTCCCGTCACTACTTCGTGGACGCCGCCATCGAACCTGTCGAGGCCACCTTGAAGCTGTGCGCCAGCGTCGTCGACGGAGGTCTATGCACTCATTGCGGAGCGCTGACGGTCTTCGTCCCGGACACCAACACGAACATCGTCGATCTACTCGGATGCGTGTACGCATGGGACCCGGAGTTGGCGACCTACAGGAGAGGATGTGAAGGAGATGGCTGACCGAATCGCTCCCACGAACGCCGAGGTTGTCGACGTGCTGCGGCTGGCGATCGTTGCGGCCGGCGAAATGTCTGACTTGCCGTCGTGGCGTGGCCGTCTGGCCGCGTTGATCCCTGAGGTCGTCGCCACCATCTCTGAGGGTTCCCGCGAGTACCGCCAGGTCCACGACATGATGACCGCCGTCGTCCTCTCAGCCGAATTCCTCAGCTACGAACTCCAGGACCGCTCGCATCGCTGCAAGGTGATGATCCAAGCCGACTATTCGAAGAAAGGCGAGCCCGAGCATGTCTGGTCGGAACGCACCGACACGAAGCTCGGCGCCGCTCAGCTCGCCATCCTGCAAACCTTGAAGAAGGGCAACAAGGTGCTCGTGTGGAAATCCACCGAGCAAATTGACGACGAACGGAAAGTTCGAATGCTCAATCACATCGCGCGACTTGATGCTACGCCGGTCCCGGATTCTTCCCCGGCGCCACAAACACCATCTCGCCAACAGGAGTCTCTCGTGCCCCCGCGGGATACCGCCACTCCTGTGGCTGAGAGCCCCACCGGTGCCGAAGACACACCGGTGGGGCCAACATCGAACATTCCGCCACCCGATCTGCACGAAGCCCTCGAGCGGCTGTCGGGCGGCCAGCGCGTGAAGGTTCTCAAGTGGGCCGCTCAGGAGGCCGGCGTCCCGAATGTGTATGCCGCCGATCTGACGCCGGAGCAGGTCGATTCGTTACTGGTTCGATGCGAACTGGAGAGGGCTGGGATGACATGAGGCAACCCGACACACGCCGGAAGGCACGGCTCACCGTGTACGAGCCTGACACGGTTGTCGTGGCAGCCAACAAGACCACCGGGGAGATATTCGAAGGCCCGTTCCATCGGGTGGTCAACCACATCACCATCGGGTTGACGTGCGGCAACACCTGGAAGATCAAGACACAAGAGGGACCATCATGAACCGGGTCATCGACGCCACTTTCGCTGTCGTCATCGTCGGCAGTCTGACTGCCGCCGGGGTGACGGCTGGCGCAGCGCTTGCTGGCGAAGACAACGAGATCGACACCGAGGTCTACAGCTTCGATGCTGGGAGCCACGTCGCCCGCGTCTGGGCGTTCTGTTTCGGCGGGAACGGCATCTACATGGTTGGGGACACCGACCAGTTCCAAGTCCTCCAGGAGGATGCGGAATGCAATGAAGGAGGGGTGCTCGATGGTTGAGCCTCACATCGTGCCCGTCGTGGGCATGACGTTCGTCGAAGGCTACCCCAGCTTCGTCCACAATCTACGTGAGCTGGTCGACGGACTCACCTGGCAGGACGAGCCGATCCCAGTGGTGTTCGTCCGCAACCCAGACAACGAACACGACCCCAACGCCGTCGAAGTTCACGTCCCGGCGCTCGGGATCATGATCGGACATGTCTCCCGTCAGATTGCCGCCCGCCTCGCCCCCAGTCTCGACGAAGGGGTCGCGTTCACGGCATCGGTCGAGTGGGTCCGCGTCGATCCCGATCATCCGGAGAACCCGGGCGTCGACATCAAATTTCAACGAGAGGAAGGTGCGTCATCAACGGCATCGAAGTAACACTGGTAGGCAATTTGGTCCGCGACGTCGAGTTGCGGTTTACCTCGGGTGGTCGCGCCATCGGCTCGTCAGGCATCGCCGTGTCGCGTCGCTGGCAGTCCAACGGCGAGTGGCAGGAGCACACGACGTTCCTGAACCTCAACATCTGGGCGACGCTCGGCGAGAACGCCGCCGCATCCTTGTCGAAGGGTGATCGGGTCATCGTCCAGGGACGCCTAGAGCAGCGCTCGTGGGACAACGACGAGGGCGAGAAGCGAACCGTGTTCGAAGTGACCGTCGACGCGATCGGCCCCGACCTGCGATGGGCTCAGGCCACCGTCGAGAAGACAGAACGATCGTCGGCCCCGAAGGACGACCCCGGGCCAGCGTCGGGGGCCGGCGGGTCGAGTGACGCGTATCCGAATACGGAGAAGCCTTTCTGAGATGGGCACCTACTACATCCGTGACCGCAAGTCCGGCGAAATCGTGAACGCCGTGGAGGTCGACGGCTGGTTCTCGCCGGAACAGCAGCAGCGTCACCTCGACCGTATGACCGGAGACCTGTACTTCGATCAACACCCACCGCTCGAAGTGCTCAAGCGGTACCGCTACTGGGATGAGAGGCCGTAATGATCACCGAATCTGAGATGCTCGAGGCCGCGGCCTCGATCCTGGTGGTCAACGACTTGTTCCAGGACGTCATTAACGAGGCGGACGCTCACACGACCGAGCAAGCGATTGTGATGTTGGCGACGGTGGATGAAGTCATCGCGAAGGCGAAGGAGGCGCGGGCCGCGCTGTGCGTCCATCTGACCTCCGAGATGGAACTCTACGAGCCGGTTAACTTCAAGGGCATCTCCTATGTGGTGAAGCGCAAGAAAGAGCAGGTGCGGTTTGATCACGGTGCGATCGCCGGTGTCGTCCAGACCGAAGCAATGAAGCGAGCCGTTGACCCGGAGACCGGCGAGGTCAGCGCTCACACCGCGGTGCGCGAGGCCGTCCAGTTGATGCGCGACGTGTTCCTATCGCCCTCGGATAACCCGAGGATCAATCAGCTCGGCCGACTCGGCATCCTCCGCAAGGACGTCGAGACGAAGACGCTTGGCGACAAGTACGTCGACGCCATCCCACTCCAGGCCGGCGACCAGTCCGCAAGGGAGGACACGTGACGACACTGGATCTACGCCCCGTCGAGAACATGGCCTTGACCATCGCTCTCACTCAGATCCGGCGGGGCGAGTACCCGACCAGCAACATCTCAGTTGCGTGCGTTGTCGCCTTGGCCCGTCTCGACGGACGACTGACCGAAGGGGAGTTCGACGATGAGTAGCACCACCGATTGGATCGAGTCCAACACGAAGCTGCCTCTCACCGATGACCAGAAGCGGTGCTTCGATGTGTTGTGCTCCTGGTGTGCCCCATACAATCTGCCGCTCGTCGGCGAAGGCTGGCACGGGCTTTCGCTGACCGACGAGTCGGCGCCGGTATTCGTTCGACCGCAGTTCGTTCGAGTCAAGATGTGTGGCGACTTCGCCACCTACGACTTCGACAACCTGACGCGGCTCGTGCTCGCCGCTCATGCCAAGGCGGTCCGCGTGAACATCTCGGCGGACATCCACACCGAGATCGATCGCGACGCCTGGCTTCAGGAGTACCGGGAAGGCAAGGACGGCTGGGGGTTCTACGACACGGATCGCCATCCGGAATACGAGACACCGTGTCTCGCCTTCATGTTCCACCCGAAGGAGCGAGACCATGACCATGCTTGGGGTCGACACCCAACCATCGAGGAGGCGATAGCCCGTGTGCAGAGTTGACGGAGACTTCGACTGGTACGTGGACTCCACCAATCCAGAGGCCGTGTCGGAAACTGATGAGCATTGCGAGGACTGTGGCCGGAAGATCTCTACCGGCGAACCGCACACCGTGTTCACGGCAATGGACGACGAGTGGGAGCGCGAGCAGTCGCCGCTCGTGTTCGTCGCTCAACATCCGAAGCCGGGCCAGACCTACTTCGACGAGAGCCGGCCGTTCATTACGCTCCCGGACTTCTACGAGGATCCGCTGACTGGCGACGCATTCGAAGCACTCGGCTTCATCACCGACGAGGTCAGCGAGTATGACCTCGTGCCTCACGAACCCCAATATCACATCTCGTGCAACCATTGTCGGGCTGCGAACATCTGGCTCGAGAAGGTCTGCGACCAGACCACTGTGCTGGTCACCGTCGAAGACCTCGCCTCGCATTGGAATGACTACACACCCGAGCAGCTCGGCGCGTCGTTCCGGATCCTGTACCGCCTGAGCCGCCAGCAGTGGCGGTTCGGGATGAGACTCGTCTCCGTGAAAGAGGTGGCCCGGCTTGCCGAAACGGCAGCCGAATTTGCTCTCGCAGGGAACCTGGTTCATGACTGAGATCTTCCGAGAGCTGCTGTTTCGGGTGGTGCCCGAAGACTTCGACCGGAGCGCGATCCGCGGCTCCGGTCCGGGCGGCCAGCACCGCAACAAGGTCGCGACCGGCGTCCGCCTCCGACACCGCGCGTCTGGGGCTGTCGGTGAAGCCACGAACAGTAAAAGTCGACTCCAGAATCAGGCCGAAGCTTTCCGCCGGTTACGGGAGACACCGGAGTGGAAGGCGTGGTACCGGGAGATGGTGTTCACCACTCAAGGGCGCGAGCCGATCGCCGCCGAAGTCGAGCGGGCCATGGCCGACCGGAATATTCGAACCCAGGTGCTCGATGACCATTCGCGTTGGGTCGATGTCGCAGTGGACGATCTGCTGTGATCGTGGGCCTCCTGAATGAATGGGCCAGACGTATCTTTGTCCGTCGGCCGGCAGACGGACGCACCGACGAAGAGGTGATGAGCGTCTGGATCTCGCCGTCGCGTCCCCGCTGGGATTATGTGTCGGAAGCCGGTCCGTACCGGCTGATCCGGCTTGACCGGTTCGAGAGCCCGGTGTATTGGCTCGAAACCTACGAGTCGATCTCGGACGCCATCATGGAGTTCGACCGCTTCAACCAGCCGCGACCCAACCAGATGTGTCTACTCGTCGACGGACGCGACCAGACGATTCTCGGCTGGAACGACCAGGACGACGACGATGCAGACTTCCGGTATGCCATCTTCGGATGCAAGTTCGGCTTTGACCTGCTCGCCGTGATCAACCCGATTGACTCCGCTCTGTGGGAGTCGATCGCTCAACGAGAGGAACGACTTTGAACGTTCGCGAATCGACCCTCGGGGCCGTCAACCGGTACCGCATGTTGACCGGGAAATGGCCGACCCGCGACGCCCTGTACCGGGTGTTGCCCGACCGGGTCAAAACCAAGATCGACGGGAGGCTCGACGCGCTCGAGCAGCAGGGCCTCATCGAAATCCAGCGGGGCCGCATCGTCGCCTCCGTCATGGTCGCTGAACGGGAGTCGCTATGAGCGACGAGCCCCAGCCCTACGAATGGCTGGTTCCGGAGCCACCCAGGGAACCGGATCTTCTGCCTATGCCTCGTCTCGAGGAGACGAGGGCTGAGATCTCGATGCCGGCGCTGTCCATCTACGTCGAAGTCGTCGAGCTGTTGCGCGAGTTCTCCGGCGACGAGGCTCGACTCTTCGAATTCGTGGGCAAACTCAAGGATTTACTCCGATGAGCTCTCAGTTCCAGCGCATCGAGCAGGAGTTCCCGGTCGGTGACGTCCGCGTCCAAGCCGCGAAGGCAGCCCGCGAACTCATCGAGGCCGCCCGTCGGGAGCAGGACATCAAGGAGATGATCGCCGCGGTGTGTGCCCGTACGGGACATACCAGCATCATCGACCTGGCTGGGGCCGAACCGGCCGATGTGGTTGCCCTCGCTGAGGAAGTCCTCAGCCTCGACGAACAGGACTTCGAGTCGTGATCATTTCGCTCAGTTACCAGCAGTTGAATTCCTGCCGCCACTGGGGAACAGCGCGGCACAAGCAGCACCTCGTCGCCAACCGTGAGCGCACCACTCAGGGCCATGCCTGCGCGATGCCTGCGATCGCGTGGCGCACCTTGGCCGACCGGTTGACGAAGGAAGTGTTCTATGCGTCGACGGGGCGGCACCGCAAGACCCGTCTCGAGCGCGATGGGGTGCCGGCGACTCGAGCTGCGTTGCAGAAGATCGAGCAGGCGCTCGCCAATATGCAGATGCATCCGGCGTTGCACAACCAGAAGGTCGTCGGCTACTCCGGTGACGTCGTGATCGCCTGGCCGCTGCCTGACGGTAAATGGTCGCTGTATCCGGTCCAGGATCAGGCCCCGGTGTTCTTCGTGCCCGTCGTCGACGACAAGTTCAAGTCGCTCGGCGTCACGACCTCGTGGCGCCCGCAGGCCGACTGTCCGGCCGACCTGCCCGACCTGTTCCCTGATCTAGTGGATCACGTCGGCTGGCTCGTCGGCGGACATGACGTCGTTGGAGTCGCCGAGGACCACCGAGGCACGTGACCCGCGGCCTCGCAGGTGGAGGTCGGGGATCAACATTTCGACGACGTTCGAGTCGAGCATGTCGTTGATGGCGTGCGCGACGACGTCGCAGTTGTGGACCAGGATTCCATTGGCGAAGTAGGTGCCATCCTCAGTCGTCAGGTTGTACACCGCGACGTCGTCGCTTACCCCGCATCGCTTTGCCGTGCGCTCGGTGCCATTCCATTCCTTCGGGTGAGCGATGCCACGCGGAAGCAAGCGGTCGGATGCGGTCAAGAAGGGCCAACTGTTGTGGGCTTCGCGCTCGTAGGCTACGGCTCGCTGAGTGTTCTCGTTCGTGATCACGGCGGGGGAGAGCCTCCAGGTTGGAGGGGTTGTTGTTGGTAAAGTCGCCGTCAATGTGGTGGACCGCCCATCCTTCCGGGATTGGCCCGTTGATTGACTTCCACACCTCTTGATGTAGCGCCTGAACACCTCGCTTGATGTGTTGGCCGCCGGGTTTGTAGTAGTGGCGATGTGCGGGTGTGCTCGAGTTTGGATATCGACGGAACTCGATTCCCGCGAAGACGACCGTGTCGACCTCGACGGAGCCTCGCTCGGTCGAGAGGGTGACCAAGGGGTCGCCGTGGCGGCGCATTCGGGCCATGTGCTTGTGGCAAAGACCTCGGCCGCCCTTGGCGAGGGCCGTGCAATCTTCGATTGAGCAAGGAAGCGTCTTTCGGTTGACCATATGGACACGATATCATCATGCCGACCAAGGTCGCCGAGATTCACCCACCCGGACATCGCCCACACGGGATGGTTCCTCGTCCCTACCAGGTCGCCCACCCCGACGACGTCGGCCACCCCGGTGCATCCCGCCCACAGAACCCGGGTCCAACCCGAAGCACCCAACACGAATTGCCCGGACCGGACCTGATCCAGGCGGACCTCGCCGGTCGGTGTCGTTACAGCCGTCTCTCCGACTAAACATTGGTCGTCGTACCGTCCCTTGCGACCGTCGCCCATCATCTTGCGGTGCTCGTCGATGAACGGCGCAACCCAATCCGGCGACTTGCCATCCTTGCCGCGGGGCAGCTTCACTCGACCCTGCTGCATCAGTGTCGAGTACGGCCGGGCCCGCTCCTCCTTCGAGCCTTCGGCGCGCGCCATGGTGACGGTGTAGTTCTTCAGTTCTCTTTTGTAGAACGCAATCACAGCCAGCCCGTCGCCATTCCTGGATCCTTCGATGAGTACGGGAACGGACACTCCGTCGGTGAACGCAGTCACCTTGACTTCGTCCATCACTTCGTTCGCACCCTTCTGGAATCGGGTGATGTCCTGCACATAGAAGACGTCGTCGACGTCTTTCGTGACGAGCCCACCGACGCTGTAGTCACCCCCCCCTTCCGAGGCTGCAAGATCCCAGGCTCGCCGGCGGGACTGCATCCACGGTTTGTCGTCCGGGTCGTACCACGCCCACTTATCCGGGGGGAACATGCCGCCCGTCGGCGAGGTCGGTTCCTGTTCGTACACGACGGAGAAGATGAACGGAACGGTCGTGCGCTTGCGCCGGTAGAAGAACGAGTCGTGCCAGCGCTCCGGGTCTTCCTCTTCGCCTGGCTTCGAGAACCGTGTCTTCAGGGGCTCGCCTCGTTTCCGGCCGAGGAGGTCGCGCCACTCCGGGTCATCCGGGTTCTCTTCGTCGAAGTCGGGTTCGGCGATCGCCTTGAACACGAGGGATTCCCAGCGGTCTCCGTCGTACTCAGGGTCCTTCGCCTGCGCGTCGATGCGGCCGGACATGTCGTCGTCCGCGAAGCGGGTGGCCCCGAGGAGCATCGTGCCGCCGGGTTGCAGGCGAGGGAGGATGGCACCGTGAAACTCTGCCCAGTGCGTTTCCTTCGTCTTCGTTGAGCCGGCTTCCTCCATGCCCTTGATCAGGTCGCCGAGTACGACCAAATCTCCTGGCATACCTGAAATTCGCGAGCCGATCCCGACGGACAGCATTCCGCCTTGGTGGCCGGCGAGACGCCATTCCTGTTTCGATTCGTAGTTGGCGTCAACGGTCTGGCCGAAGAACTCGGGCCCCCACTTCATGAAGATGTCCCGCACGAGCGCGCCGGATCGGATCGCGAGGTCGTCGGAGTAGGCGATCAGGATGACTCTGGTATCAGGCCAATGGCCGAGCACCCAGAGAGGAGTGAACAGCTCGACCAGGCTGCTTTTCCCGACTGTGGAGGAGCGTTGATCTTCAGGAACCGCTGGTTCTCTCGGTCACTGATCGCGTCCATGATCCGGCCTTCACACATCCGCAGCCACGGATCGGCCTGATATGTCGACCGCGGCCCGTAGAGGTGGGGCGCCAGTGTTTGCGCGAGACGGAGTGGCGAGCCGACCTTGCGGAGATGTTCGAGATCGGGGTTAATCATCGACTACCTCGGCGTCGACGATGTGATCCATCTCGTCGAGCGGCCCACCGAGAGCGAGCGCCTGGTGGCCGTGTTTCGCCATCAGTTCGAGGGCTGCGCTGGTGACGGCGAGCACCCGTTCCGCGGCTGGTGTGCCCTGGTGGCTGACGTTGACGCGGTGTGTCGGCGGGCGCCATCCGCGGTCCGCCCCCTTGCAGTACAGCCACATTTGTATCATTGGCACGTTGCCGGCCTGAGCCATCTGCGCCGACTTCTCTTCGATGGACTCGATGAGCTGCTCGCCGGCCGCTTCCATCACTTCGACGAACTGGGCGTCCGACTGTAGTTCTCGGAGCTGGCGAAGGCTCCAGCCGACGGCGATCGCAGCGTTCTTCGGTCCGACCCCTTTCGAGATCATGCCGAGGAACTCCTCCATGCCGTCCAGGACGACGGGAGACAGCAGATCGGTCGACATGGACCTACGTTACTCGCCGTCGGTGATCTCGAGCACGACGACCGCCACCATCCAGGCCGCCAGCCACCACAGCACTGGCGCGGGAACGGGTTCGACGAAGATCCGGAAGCCGAGAAGGACCAGGGCCGTGCAATACGCGGAGGCGCAATACGCGCATTGGATCATGTAGCCCAGCTTGTTCCGCAACCAGTACGCCACCTTGCCTCGCGAGTGGTATTCGGGTTCGGCGAGTGGGCGGAAACGGAAGCCGTCGCGCTCCCGGGTTTTCACTTGGACGGGGTCTTGGAGGCCGCCGACGATCCAGTTGCGGGGCTCGTCGAACAGGACATCGAGGCACACCAGCCGGGTCAGCCGGGCCGATGCGAGTGAGATCAGGAGGAAGGCGAGCCAGACGTTCACCGATTACCACATTCGCGGCATTTGTCGTTGAGGGTGAGGACGATCTCGACGACGGTGGGGATCGTGCCCTTGAACTCTTGGGACACCCGCAAGGATTCACCGTTGAGCCGCAGCTTGCCTTTCTCTTCGGTGACCGTCACGTTCTGCATGACATCGACCTGTTCGCCGCGCCGCTCGCCCGAGTCGAACGACAGGATCGTCACCTTCGACTTCGGGGATTTGCCGATGATGAGCACGACGCCCCGTTCGATGTTCGGGTACATCAGTTCCTTGTTCTTGGCGTAGGAGATCGATCCGTTGTAGCGAGGCTTCTGGAGGATGGTGGCTGCCATCGCGTCAGCTTAGTGGTCCTACCATGTCAGCGGGTGCGGGCGTCCCTCACAGCAAACTGCATCGGCCGCCCGTCGGCCTCGGCCCGGCGGATGATCGCCTCCGGGTTGCGCTGTTTACGGAGCCACAGCAGATCTTCGAGCGGCATGGAGCGGGTCCCGAAGTCCTCTTCGCAGGCGACAGCGAACCGGGCACAGCCCCATTGCACAGAGCACAGCGAGCAGTGGCCGAGCGCGACTTCGGTGAGGACGCTGCCGAGGATTGGTTCATCGCCGACCATGTAGGTTTCGTGGTCCTCGACGATCCAGATGGACGGTCGTCCACCTTTCGGTGCTGACGTCACCACCAGGTTCTCGGATATGCATCGTGCTCCGGCGCGATAGCCGATCGGCTCGGGCTTGTGGCCCTTGGTGTAGGCGCGGGGGAGTTGGTCGATGTTGGCGTCCCCTGCGGTCACATACCGGGCCATATAGCTGAGATTGTAAGATGCTTGGAATGGAAAGTGGTGGCAATCCGCAGTCACCGCAGCAACGCAAGATGTTCAAAGTCGCATCGGAGATCGGCCTGACCCGCGACGAACGCCTCGAGTTGGTGGCCTATCTGCTGCGCCGCGACGTCAAGTCGTGGGGCGATCTCGATGACATCCAGGTGCGCAGGGTCTTGGATGCCCTCGAGGGATACGAACTCATCCGGGCCCTCATGGATCTGCGACCTAATGTCGAGACGTGAAGCTCTTCGATCCACCGCCGGACCGGAACGAGTACCGGGTTTGGAATGAGACTGCGACGCGCCCACTCACCGACGGAGCGTTTGGGTCGGCTTCGGCTTCGCGCCGGAAGCGTTGCGCCGAACTGAGTGCCCGGATGACCGGCTGTGAACGTCCACGTCGGCGGCTGATCAAGTCGCCGTGGACCGGACGCACCTACCTGGTTTAGGCACCGAGGAGCTGCACGACGCGCTCCTCGCAAAGACTGCGCGCATTCACGAGGCGGCCGACCTTCACCCCGTGCTCCTTCGCGTAGATCTTGGCGTCACGGGCGCCGGAGCGGAGGAACACCTTCTCGTGTTCGGTGCCACGCCCGACGATGTAGAAGTGGGTGCCCTGGAAGATGCCGCTGTAAGCGGCACAGTTATGTACGATGATCCCTTGTGAGACGTACCAGTGCGTCTTCGTATGGAGGTTGTAGACATGGCACGAGACCGAATCGCACTGGATGTCGATGATCTCATCGAGCGCTACGAGGCTGGAGATTCCCTTGTTTCCATCGGTGCCCGCCATGGCGTCAGCAAGACGGTCGTCACTCAACGTTTGCGCCGCGCTGGCGTCTTGAAATCCGAAGGCCGTCGCTGCCCCCCCATCGACATGGCCGCGGCGGCGGCGCTTTACCTGGCGGGTGATGGGCTGAAACCTCTCGCCCGTTCTTTCGGCGTTAACCCTCGCACACTCCAGCGACGTCTGATCCAACTTGATATCCCCATTCGGGGACGGTCGGAGACCCAGTTGATCCGAGCGTCGCGCATGACTAGCGACCAGCGGCGAAACCAGACTATGGCTGCCCACGCCGCAGTTCGCGGGCGGATCGTCCCAGACCGGGAAGTGATAGCGCGAGCTGTTGACCGCGAACACACGCTCTCGATGCGCCGTATAGGAGAAGCCGAATTCCAAGCCCTGCTCGTGGCTCGCGGCATTGAGGTCGCGCCCCAGAAGGCCGTCTGGCGATACAACCTCGATCTCGCTGTGGCTCCCGTCGCCGTGGAAATCCATCGCAGTACTAGTCACCCGATGAGGTTCACTGAACTCCGCAAGCGAGTCGAAGATCTCGCTGATCGGGGATGGATGACGCTCTGGATTTGGCTGAACAAGCGAAAGCCTGTCGAGTATGCCGACCTCGCCGTCGATAAGGCGATCGCCCACATCAACACAGCCCAGCGAGACCCAACCACGGTTCGTGAGTACAGGGTGATTCGGAGTAGCGGTGAGGACGCGCCTTGACCTCAGGGTGATCTGAACCATGTCGCCGTCATACCGGCGGCGAGTTGCCTGTTGGATGCCTGGGGCCACCACGAGCGCATCGCCAGGAAGACATTCGTACGGGTCGTCGCCGAGGAGCACCATCGACCGGTCGTTGCGGGTCAGGTCTTCGAACTGGGCGTTCAACTTCGCCAGAGCACCACGCTTATTACAACCGCAGCCCATGTCATCTCCTCTGATTACGCCGGCACGAGGCCATGGCATCGGATCTCGGCGATCGCACCGCGGAGTCCGTCCGTGACGGCGAGCGGGATGTCGCGTATATGCGCGGCATCGTGAAGCTGGTCCTCGATGACATGTGAGAGTAGTCGCTCTGCGAGCGCAAGGAGATCACTGAGTGTGTCAGCATCGACCGCAACCAGACGAGGGCTCTCCATGTCCACATGTTAGCCACAGCCACTATTTATGCGCGAAGAACGAAGATCCGGAACGCTGCCACTTCCCGAACTCGGTGTGGACGAGCGGGCCAGTGACAAATCGTTCACGCCATCGGGTCTCGCGGAGGGCGTAGTTGAATGCCGCCATGTCCGTCATATCGCCAGCGTCCATCGGGTGGCTGATGAGGCGGGCGAGGAATTCGAGGACATCCGCCCGGCCGCCGCCGAGTAGGCCGGCGTTGAGGAGCACGCGATCAGGAAAGGTTTCGGCCATCGGTTTGATCGACGGATGGTTGTCGACGATCCACTTGTTCGAGATCGTGTCGTTCTCTGAGCCAACGTAGAGATGGTCGGCCTCCATCGTCGCCCACGGCGGACGCAGCATGACGACGTCGGAGCCGTCAGTCATGAACACCTTGTCGATGTCCGGTCGGCTGTCGAGCCAGGCGCGCAGGTGAGCCCAACGGGCGAAGAACAGGTTGGTGTCGTCCGGTTCGACTTGGACGAACTCGACGGGGACTCGAGCCCACGCCTGGCCGAGACGCTGATGATGTAGCGATAGTTCGTCGTGGATCACGACTGCATGACTGCCGACCAGCGACTTCAACCATTTCTGGAGGATCGCGATGTCCGGCTTGTAGTTGTCGCAGCCCACGCACATGGGATTGGGGATCGAAGTAAGAAGACAGGTCATCACGACGTTCCTCATCTACGTGCCCACGCCCGCACGTCTTCGCCGAGTTGGTCGACTTCCCACTCCGAGAAGCCAGCGGCTTGAAGGGCGTACTCCAGCTCGTCTGGCTGGACATTCTGGTACCAGCCGCCAGGGGTGAGTGGATCGTCGTGGTGGAGGCCGTGCACCTCGCGGCCGGGGCCGGCCATCGTCATGACGCACGTCCCGCCCGGCTTCAGCATCATGCAGATGTTGGCGATGATGGCCGCGTTCGAAGGTGTATGTTCTCCCACTTCCGCGTAGAGAACGAGGTCGACGAGTTCGGGTGGCTGCCAGGAGGCGCCGTCGGCGACGACATCTACGCCTAGCCCATCGGCCGCGTCGACGACAGTCCAGTCGGCGTTCCGGAAGACCCAGCGGGCGTGACCGTTCGTCTCGCGGCCGCCGATGTCGACGGCAGTGACTTCGGCTGTTTCGAGGCCAGTGATGGCGGCGAAGTCGGCTACAAATTTGAGAGCGGCGTCATGCATCCTGGTTCTCCGGTTCTCGTTCGGCGATGATGGCCCGCATGGCTGCGGCGTTGTTGCGGGCGTTGTAGTAGCGCTGGCTGAGCGCCGAGTTCGGCTGCCACCTTTCGGAGCCGATGTCGCGGCAGGCGCCATCGTGATAGAGCGACAACGCCATTCCTTTGTGCCAGCGCGGTCGTCCAAGGATCGCTGTGGCCGCCGAGGTGAGGGCCCCGTCCTCGCCTCCGTAGCCGGTGAAGCGTTCGTCCTGGCCGCCGCATTCCCAGTAGGAGGCGGGTTTGATCGCGATCACCGACGAGTCATGTTGGAGGGCTGTGCGGGTCGGCCACTTACCGGCATGGTAGGCCGCTGTTTCTTCTTCGGTGAGGTACAGCATGGTGTCGAGCCCGAAGTGCAGGAGTCCGTCGTCGAATGCTCCGAACACGGCGGCTGTCACCGCCTTCGAGTCGGGGATCGTGTCGGCGTCGTTCAGAACGACGACGTCAGCGCCATCGGCTTCGGCGACGCGGACGCAGGTATTGCGAGAACCAGCACGCGAGAACTCTTCGTGGCCGGAGTCCGCAGTCCCGAAGTACCAGTCGGGGAAGTTCTCGAGGTACCAGTCCCGGACTGTCTGGAACGCCGCCAGACGATCAGGGGTTGGCCGCCAGGGACACATCACGGCGACTCTCATCCAACGACCTCTTCTAGTTTTTTGATGAACCTCGTCAGCGAGTCGTCCTTGGCGAGCTGGTCGACCCGCTGCTTGCAGAGCTTCACCTGTCTCGCATACTTTCGGGGATCGTCGAGATCTTCGATAATGTCCAACCAGGCGTCGAGGTCATCGCGGTCGGCAAACAGTCCGGCCGGGCCGAGTGACTCCTTCAGTCCGGGAGTGGGGTGGGCGATCACGGGGACACTGCACATCGCCTCCACGCCGATCATGCCCCAGGTTTCATGGTCCGACGGCATGAGGAGGATGCGGGTCTTCGCCAAGATGTCGTCGCGGACGTTGCCGGTCGGCTTGATGATCGTGACGTTCTTGCGGGCCTGGCCTTCCGGCTGGGGTCCGTAGCCGCCTCGGACGCCGAGGAAGAGACGCTTCGGGAGGTAGCGGGCGAGGGCGTCGAACGTCAGGTAGCCCTTCGGTTCGATCAGGTTGACGAGCGTGATCGCGTCGCCTGGAGTCGTCGCAAATTTGGTGGGGTCGATGATGGGGTGGCACACCATGTGTTCGCCGGTGTAGCCGACGTATTCGGCGAGACTGTGCGAGTTGAACACGGTGAGGGTGGGTTCGCCGTGCTTCACAAGGTTGTGGAACAGGGTGTCGTGGGTGCCGTGGACGAAACGGACGGATGGCATGCGTTCCGTCATTGCGACACGATGGAGGCGGGCGTCGTCGCCGTGGATCGAGACGCAGACGTCGGTGCGGGCGAACCGGGGGCGCATGTTGGAACCGAGGTGTTCGACGTGGACGCCGTCGATGTCGTAGGACTTGATGCGGTCAGGGACTTGCACGATGACTTTGTGGCCGGCGGCGACGAGACCGGCGTAGTACTGATGCATCGCGATCCAGGAGCCAACGCGGGCGTACGGCGCGTAACCCAATTGGAAGCCTAAAATCCTCACGTCAGACGGTCGGGATGTCGGGATGGGCGAGCAGCGCTGCTCGAGTGGCGGCGTCGAAGTTGCCGTTCGGCGCTCCGTCGTAGAACCCGTCCTTGATGAGGCGTTGCTGCAACAGCGACACGGCGTTACGTAGCTCGTTGTTGTAGTACCCGTTGATCTTGCCCTTGTAGTAGCCGAGATCTTTCAAGGTTCCCTGCAACTCACGGTTCTTCGTGCTGGGCATCCCGCCGGGCTTCGATGCCTGCGGGACGGTCACGGGTGGCTGGGGTCGCTTCGAGGAGGCGGGGGGCATCCTGACATGTTACTACGCGGTGCGAACACCGGAGTCACGCACTAGCTAAGGGGTCGATGTAGTACCAAGTGGTGTCGTGGCCGTTCACCGGAGCGTCCGTCGCGACGCCTTCCGCCGGCACCTCGAAGCGGGCTGACGGTGGAACCGTGCGGAACAGGCCGAGGCGTGACTCGACAGGGGTGTCGGCAGGGAAGTACGGCTCGAATCGGGCCATGTCGATCCGGGTCGAATCTCCCGAAGGGGTGTCGTACCGGGAGATCCACATGATCGTCTCGTCGGAGACCACCACCGGGGTGTCGAACATCACCGTCTCCCAGCCTGTCTCCTGAACGGTGCCGGAGACGAGCAGCTTGTTCCGAACTGACGTGCCGCCTGGAGGGCCGATGTGGAGCTGGAGTTGGCAGGCGGGCATCGGGTCGAACGCGAGCCGCCAATACCTGGCGCCATGAACGGTGATCGACCCTGCGACGGGTTCGAACGCGACGCCGTGCTTCAAGGGTGTGTTCAGCCATTGGATCTGCGACGACGGCGGCGTCACGCCGGAGTCTTCGGCGGTCAACCACGAGTCGAATTCGACTTCGTCTTGGAGCAGGAAACTCGCCCCTGCTGAAGCGATGATCCCCGTGCTCACGTCGCGAGGTCGCCTGTCAACGTCCACAGGTTGATGGCCGGCAGGATGCATTGCAAAGTGACTTGAGAACCGACGGCGCGTGCCGCGGCGGTGAAGGGTGCCGCGATGAGCAGCGTCCCTCCGGATGGACCCCCAAAGGAGAGAGTGCCCCCAGTGCCGTTCGTGATGTTGAACTCGGCTCCGGCTGGGATCGGAACGGTTGCGGCGTTCGGGATCGTGACCACACATCCGGCGGCGTTACTCGCGTAAACCGTCTCGCCTGCGTCTCGATAGTCGAGCGTGTAGGTCGGGTCGTTTGCTGAGACAATCCGCTTCGGTTTCTTGACGACTTCTCGACCGAGGGCTGCGGCCAGACCGATCGGGTCGTTGGTGATGGTGACGAGAGCCTCGGAACTGACATCGTCGATATAGAGGTTCGTCGGCTTGTTCGCCGCGGGGAGCTTGTAGAACGGTTGCGACGGGACGCGGTTCTTGCTGAGGAACACGCCGTTGGTCGAGTATCCACCGTCGACGAATTCGACGGTGGAGGGATCTCCGACGGGACCACCAAACAGGTCGTTGCCTCCGAGCCAGATCCGCGCGCCGCCGGCGATGCGAACGGCTGGGCCGAAGTTGCCGGCGTTCAACCAGCCGTCGGTGAAGTGGATGTCGTTGATGTCGATCAGTTCGAGTGCCGGTCCGCCGCCGGTCACGTTGTCGATCTGTACGCCCCGAGCCCACAACGGCAGATCGATGCCGCCGCTGGGCCCGGTCATCCGCATCCCTCCGGAGGTGAAGGCGTCACCACCGGAGTTCGAGTTGCAGCGCACGTTCGACATGCAGAGCTGGCCCTTGATCGGCGGGGTGTCGGTCGCGGTGATGTCGATGAACCATTCGGTTTCACCAGGAAGGTTGCGGGCGCACACCGAGTCGAGGATGTTCATTTCAGTGCGGTCCCCGTCAAGTTTCCACATGATGCGCGCATCGAACAGCTTGGTGCGGCGCCACGTGCCGTTGACGCCGTGGTTGTCGATCGAGATGTCGCCACCCTGAACCACGATGTCGTCGGCTTCGAACCAGGACGTGTCGTGTCCGACGAGGATGCCGGTGCAGTCCGGGGCGTCGTAGAGGTAGAGGCCGATGCCGCTCATCTTCGCCCCGTAGTAGGCGTGGACAATTCCTGACGGCGGGGTGTCGGGGAGGTTCCATTCGATGAGTGCCTCTTCCAGTCCGGCGGGGGCGGCAAGCCAAGTTGCCCATCCGCCGGCAGCCTCCATCGTGAACGCCTTGGTGAGGACCAGGCGGTCGTCGGGAGAGTAGATTCCTTCGCTGAACTTCATGGTTCCGCCGGCTGCGACCGCGGTGATCGCGGCAGGAATGTCGGCGTAGTCGTCGACGAGGACGTACGGCAGGTCTTCACGGTGGACGAGTGTCACGGTGTTCGTGATGCCATGCACGTCCGTCGTGTCGGCATTGTGTGCGGCGACGTCGGCGTCTACCTCTGTCGGGGTGGCCGCGCCGACGTCCGCTGCGTCGAGGACGACGATGCCTGTCGAGCCGTTGACGGACGCAACCGCGCCCCCGCCTCCACCGCCGGCGATGAAGGCTTCCCATTCGGCCTGGGTGCCGAAGTAGCCGATGCGTCGACGCCACGCCTCTTCGTTGACTGGGTCCCCTTCGCCTATTCCCATCGCGCCCCCGGCGGGAGGGGCGCGCAGAATCCGCCGAGCCATGCGATCAGCCCGCAGCCAACCAAGGCGAGGACGGCGATGACGCGCATCAGGCGGCCTGGGTGTCGGCGGGACCGATCTCCTGCAATTTGGTTTCGACCTCAGAGTTGCGAACCAGGCCGAAGTATGAGCCGATGGCCGCAAGGAATGCGAGGAATGCCGACTTCAACGAGTCGACGCCGATGATTGACCCGCCGCCGTCAATCATTCCGACGGTGACCAGACCGGCGACCGCCGAGAGGACAAGGGTCAGGACCTTTTTGATCCAGGCCGCAGTACTGGCCTTTGTGACCAACGCGACAAGCGCTGGGATCAGCGTGCCGAGAATCATCGTCACGACGAACGGATCCAGCTCGAGGAGCGAGTCGGCTTGGGAGTCCGGGCCGATCGGTGTTCCGGTGTCGACGGGGACCTGGGCGAATGCGACCATCGGGGCGGCGATCCCTAGGAACACCGCGGCGAAGACCGCGAACAGCTTTGCTTTCATGCCGTCATTCTCCACCATCCGGCATGTCAAAGGCCACTCTCATGCGGCGTCGCCGTAGATGACCTCGCAGGTGATTTCGCCGATCGGGTTCGGCTGCGTGCAGTTCACTGCGATCACTTCCCGTGCCGGCGCGCCAGGTAGGCCCGTCGCGCCGGGCTGACCTTCCGGACCTGGAGGGCCTGGGATGGCGCACGAGCCGGAGCCGCCACACCACGCGGCCATCGCGACGTCGACCTGGGCTTGAGTGAAACACTGGCCTGCCCCACAGGATGACAGGACAACTTGGGCTACTTCCTCGGCAGTTGGTGGTCTTCCGGGTTCACCCGTGGCTCCCCGCTCTCCGTCTTCACCTGGCATCCCTGCGCAGTTCCCGGGCTGCGAGCAGTGGGCGACGACGATCGCGCCGAGCTGCTCGTCGGTGATCGCCGGAGCATCCACTCCTGGCGCTCCCGCAGCTCCGGAGGGTCCCGGGCCTCCTGTCCCGCCGGTGTCACCGGTCGATCCTGGCGGTCCGTCGCAGACATCGCTCGAGGTGCAGACGTCGAACACGATCGGTTCGACGAGAGCACGAACCGCGGCGAGATCGAGGACTTCGGTGACGATGACTGGTTGCGCGGTCGGGGGTCCGGCCTGTTCGGGCTCGGTCGGGCGAGGCACCGACGTGTCCGGCATGATTTGCTCGATAGGGACGTCGTTCTCTTCGGCGGCATCCACCACGATCTCGGCGGGGGTCGGGACGGAGACCTCGGGTGCCTCCTCCTGAAGGACGTCGTAGCCATCAGTGAGCCGCTCGATGACCTGGTTCTGCGCCTGGTCCGCCACCGACCCCTCAGTGACCGCGTCTTCGAGGTCCGTCATCCGGCTCGCGAATGTGAGCCCGATGATGAAGATGAAGATGGCGGCAGGAATGGGCCAGCCAACGGCGATGATGGTGCGGAGGCGACTCACGCGTCACCCGCAGACTTCGTCGACATCCACCTCGGGCTTCTCGCGATCCAGAACTGCCGTGATTGTGTCGACGATCTCCTGGTCGAACTGGAACTCGGCCGACAGAGCGAACCATAAGGCGCGGTCACCAAGGTCGTCGGCGACGTCGGCCTCACAAATGTTGCGTTTGAGTTCATCGACGTCACGCTCACGAAGGTAGAACGCCGCGGTCAGCCCGACGCCGAAGATGGCGAGCGTGACGGTCATCCATCGGGTTGCATTGGAGAATCGGCGGGTGACCTGTGAGAACGTGTCGGAGTCGACGTAGGAGTCCCTGGTCGTCGTCTCCACTCCGCCTTCGGACGACTTGGACTCGTGGCTGCCGCTTCGCCGGCGGACTAATTTCATCGTCGGGCTCCTGTTCCGACCGCCGTTCCTCTTTCAGGTCTGCCCACTTCAACCCGGCGTGTGAACCGGTGCCGATAGCGGCGAGCGTCGTCATTGCCATGATGTCGGACGACATGACTTCGTTGCCCTGCACGAGACGCAGTGCGACGAGGGCGGGGATCATCGCGAAGCAGAGAGCTTGCGCCCATTGGATCATCTTCCGGGGGGTGAGGAACGGGTCTCGACGGACGGGTGTCTGTCCTCCATCGACAGCGCGGCGCTGATTCACGTGCCGTCTCCTTCCTGTGCTGCGCCGCTTGCCTGTTCATCATTCATCGCCTGACGCGCCTCTCAGCGCCATGTCACTTCCGCCGGTTCAGTTCGTTGGCTGGCCGAGATGCTGCGCGATCCGTTTGATCGTGCGGGCAATCGACCCGGCGCCATCGACGATGATGCCGGGCGCTCCGTCCCACAACACGCCCATGATGGTGTGGGTCTGGTTGATCTTCGACGCCATCGACGAGCCGCCGTCGGTGGCGTCACGTACGAGCAGCGCGTCGTGGACGGCTCGCAGCATGTCGTGTTCTTCTTTCGTCATGTCGTCATCTCCTGGTGTTGGTTCCGGGACGCTGAACCCGAATCGGGCGAGGTCCTCGATTTCGATGCCGACGGCGTGGAGGACGTCGACGGTGCGCTGCGTGAGGGCATTACTGTTGTGCCAGTGCCAGTGCCACGGTTCGGAGCGAATGTCGAGAGCCCAGCCGAATGAGGTGGCGTTGTCTTTCAACCACTGGAGGTCTTCGGTGTTGATCGACTCGCCGATGTCGTCGCCGGTGTCGTCCTCGGAGATGTCATCGGCTATGCCGAGCCCGTGGTTCGAGGTGCCGGGCACCGCGGCCATCGCGCCACGCTGGTTGTACCAGCGGACCCCGTTCCAGGTCTTCGAGCCACGGGTCGTGACCGGTGACGGCGCGTACCGCTCGCGGAACAGCGCTTCCTGCCGGGCGTAGGTCCGATATCGGCCCGTCGTCTTCAGCCAGACGCCGTCGGCGATCCCGGCGATGTGCATCGCTGCCATCGCGTACGACACAGGGATGAACATCTTGTAGTCGACACGGGTGGTGCCGTCGAACGAACGTAGCCAGTCGGCCGGAAGGTTGCCGTTCGCCGCACCGCGTAGAGCGGTCGGCACTGTGACATCGGTTTCCGGAATCGTGTCGACTAGTGCCACGGCGTCATCGTAGTGCGCCGATGTGTGTGGCTGGCGGAGGCTAGGCGCGGGGGTATTTGCCGAAGATGTCGACGCGGTCTCCGACGTTCCATGCCCACGGGGTAGTCGCGTCGACGTCGGCATGGGAGGCGTAGGTGCCCGAGGTGACACCAGGCAGGAGGCGAATGAGATTCGACGATGTGATTTGGGCGTCGCCTGAAAGGGCGGTGGTCGGACTGGCCCGGAGTAGGAAGATCCGGATGCTTGGGATCGACGGGGCGTTCTGATGGTCGGCTTTGCAAGGCACTGGAATGGTGACGGTGGGAATGACTCCCGCCGCTCCCAAGCTGAATCCCGCTCCGAAAATCAGGGTGGCGCGGAATGTGACGAGGTCTCCGGTGTCGAGACCATCCTCCCAGTACCGGCCGATGACCGTCCCAGCACCGAGAGACCAGCCGACTCCGCCGAGCGCTGGGTTGTAGGTTTGTTCGTCGCCGCGGGTTTCGAGATCGGTGAGTCGATCCTCGATGCTGGTTGCGACCTCCAAGACGTAGGGATTGACGCCGGAGCCATTGCCGGTGATCGATAGCGACGAGGATTCAATCGCACAATTACACTGGGCCGTGGAGCAGAGCGCCATCAGTTTTCCTCCCAGGTGATGTCGAACTGTGCGTTCGATGCGGTGTCGAATCGCAACGCCCCAGTCCCGCTCGAACGCGACGCCGCGATGGTGGGAGTGAGGGTGGCGCCGGGGGTGAGGCCGGTCCACCGTCCGAGCATCGCCATGTTCTCACGGGTGAGAAGGGCCGTCGGTTGGAAGTACTCGAACGCTCCTGTGGTTGCGCCCACCCCACTCAATCGTGCCGCGAGGAAGAAGGTCGAGAGCCCGGTGATGATGTGGGCGCCGGCGGTGCCGATGCTCCCCCGCGCCACAGTCGCCCACGGCGGCACCGTCACTGTCGGGAACGTCAGCCAGGTGCCGAGCGTCCCGCTCGAATAGTCGGTGTTGGCGAGCGGGGTGAGGCCGCGGAAGGCGTAGGGCGCCGGATCGCGGATGATCCGCCACGCCGACCCATCCCAATAGTAGATCCGGTCCGTGTCGGTCTCCAGGATCTGCTGGCTCAGGAACGGTGAGCCCGGCCGCGTCACCGAGGTGACGATCGTCAGGCCCGTCGACTCCAGATCATATGGAGTGCCTGGTGACCCGTTGCCGGTGATCTGAAGGGAACTCGATTGTATGGCACAGTTGCATATACCCGGCGAGCACAGACCCATCGGCTCATTCTTCCACAGTCGCCATCAAAACGGCATCAAGCGCAGCCCGGGATAGATCCAGGCTGTACTCAGAGTTGTCGAGCCCCAGGCCCGCATAGTGACGGTGACGGCCTCATCCACAGAGAACTCGCCCATCATGGGAATCGGCAACGATACGAATCCGGTGCCTGGAACGCTCACCCCCACCGACAGACCGGGGCCGAGTAGGCCGGTCAGGTCCGCTCCGGTTTGGTTGCTGGTCAAGACGAGGTCGGTCGAGAAGGTGTGGGGGGCCACCAGCGTCGCCGACGCGTAGACGACGGAGTCGACTGCCCAGCGGCCCGACGAGATCTCAGTCGAGATGAGGGCGGTGGGGACCGACACGCCGAGGGGTACCACGTCGGTGCGTACGAATCTCATCGCCCCCGAGTAGGCGCGTTGGCTGAGGTTGCGTGCCTTGGCGTTGAGGGCTTGGACCTGCTGGATGTGGGCCCGTCCCGGCTCACGAAGATTGCGATCGCTCACATCAGGCTCCTTCCGCCCAGCCGATTGGGTAGAGGGTCGGCACGATCGACTCTTCGAGGCCGTTGTCGCTGGCGGTGACGGACACCTCGACTCGCTTCAGTCTCCCGGCCTGGAGGAGCTGGCGGTAGCCGGAGTCGTGGACGTCGAGACGCCAGATGGAGCCGGGCCACAGGTTGTTGATGTCGACCGGCGCGCTCTCCGACAGGACGCCGCCGGCGATGACGGCCGGAGGCTTGCGGCGCAGGGCGAGAACTGTGTCGGCGCGGCGTTGGAGAACGGAGTCCGGCAGGTCGATTTCTTCGCCGCCGGGCTGGACGAATGGGTCGGTGTCGACGTAGAACAGCACGCCGACCTCTGCTTGTGAGGGGACGTCTTCGGCCACTTTGAAGCGGCGGAATCCTTCTTCACCGCTGTCGGCGCTCGTCGAGATCACGAAGTTCGTTTGGAAGTCACCCGAGATCCCCCACTTCGGTCGCGTAGTAAACGCTGCGTTGGTGAAGGTGCCGAACTCCATGTCGTGTACCGAGTTGTAGGGGCCGGGAAGAACCCGAGTAACGCCGTCTTCGATATCGACGAACATCCAGCCGCGCCGCGGATCCCACACATAGAGGGTGTCGAGCGCCATGAATGCGTCAACGCTAGAACCCATCAGTTCCTCGAGTAGAGGCCAGGCGTATGAGCCTTGACGTGGCCGCAGGGTGCGGTCGGTGAACACGCCGACGTCGACGTCGGGAGCGACCAGGCGGTACGGATCGGACGGTGATGCGGAGTGGAGGTTGACGATCCTGGCGAAGAGATCTCCTGCGTCGATCGACGTGTAGATGACTGGGTCGTCGTCGTAGATCGCTGGGCGTTTCGTGGTGCGGGCCAGAACGTCCGACGCTCCCAGAACAAGGTCGGATTCTCCGCGGGTCATCGACGTAATCGGACCAGACCACACGCGTTGGTCATTGCGTTCGATGAGGAGGCCGAACTTCCAGGTTTCGATGCCACCGAATTTCTCGACGCAGTACGCACCGCCGAGATGATCCGGGAGGCGTGCCCCGGCGGTGCTGATTTCGTCGAGTGAACGACTCCAGTTCAGGCTTGACCAGCCGACCTTGTCGAGGGTATTGCGGTAGCTGGCGTCGGTGATCCACACGTTGTAGGAGTCGGGGCAGCCGAGACGTAGGCGGCGCGGATTCGCGAAGGTGGGGGTGGATTCCGGTGCGGGGATCAACGTCGCGGACAGCACGACTCCCGCGGTGTTCGCGGCGGGGGTGTCCACCAAGACGTTTCCCGCCGCGGTGTCGGTGTTCGCTTCCTGTGACAGTGCGGCCCCGGCGATAGAGCCCTGGAGGATCGGGAGGACGACCAGGCGATCGAGGTTCCAGCCTCCCGTCGGGCTGATCTGACTGATGACGCCGCTATTGCACAAGATGTACAGGTAATGCATCACCAGTCGGTCATCGCCCAGGACATCCATCGGCTGCAATGCCCACTCGTTCACCGATACACCCAGAAGGACATCGAAGTCCTCCCAGTACGGATCAGATTCGGTAACGCCGCGCACCACGATCGACTGCGCCCACCATCCAATCTCGGTGGGTGTGTCTCCGTCTCGAACGAGGGTGATGTTCTGGGTGGTGCCGTCCGGAATCCGACCGGTCAGGAAGGTGTTCCATCCGCCGGTGCCGGTCTGAGTCCACAGTGTTGTCCAGCCGTCGGGGACGACGATTTCGCCGAGGTTGTTGGCGAGCAGTGTGAACCCGGCGGTTTTGATGAATGCCACGTCACCGGGGGCGGCGGCCTCCAGCGGAATAGTCATCACGCGGGACGACAGAGATTCGTCGAATACCCATGCCGATGTCGAGACGACGCGGATCGCCATCAGCCTCCGCCGCCCACGCGCTCTTGGAGCCGCAGCGACACCTCGGGGTAGTGGGGGTCGTCGAACTCGATGCCGTTCCAGGTGAACTGGCCGAGCGTCCATTCGCCGCATAGCGATCCTGGTTCGAGCACGAGATGGAAATGTCCGCAGCCCAACGTGAAGTCGCGGGGGATCGGAGGGTCGTTCTCGTCGAGATAGGCGTAGGTTTCGGTGAGGACGCCGGTGGTGACGTCCCGGTAGAGAACCGTTCTGCCGGCGACATCCCAGACCATCGACGACCATGGTGGTAGCGGACGGACATAAATCTCGCCGAGAATCGCAAGGCCGCACGGGTTCGGGGAGTGGCCGATCTCGAGCGGATCGGCGTAGACGATGACCCGCATCGGGATGGTGGCTTCGTCGTGGTCGTTGATCATCGTGACGATCGGAGCCATCGCCCCCATCGGATCGGCTTCGAACGACAGGATGGTGCGGCACGTGTCTTCCAGTTCAACGCAGCCGGGACGGCATGGGATGCGTGTCCCGTTGATCGTGACGTTGTCGAAGCAGTCGGGTAGATCGGCGATCTGGTCGTCGGGGGCCGCCGGAACATTGGTGTCCGGAAGGTAGATAGCGGGGTCTCCAACTGTCAGGGTGACTGACGCGGCGCGCAGGAAACAGGAGCCGCGGGGCACGAGGTCGGCGAGCCATTCGAGTCCCGTGGTGACGCCGACACGGCGCATCTCGCCGAGACCTTTGCGAGGATTCGCGATGGAGCCGCAAGTCCGCCGGATCAGGATCGATTCGTCGGCGCACCCACCACACACTCCGGTGAGGGTCGCACCCAACCAGTCGAAGAGGTAGATCATGGATTCTTCGGAACGGGCGAACAGGATGAAGTTCAGCTTCATGACGCGCCCGTCGGCGGAGCTGCGGCCGAGTCGCACGCCGCCGCCGTAGTTGCCGACGTTCGACGACGGACGGGAGACGTGGCCTTCGCCGAGCCCGGTCCATTCCGTGATGAAGAATCCGAGGGCGTCCGCGGACTCCGGATAGTTGGCGTTGTACCACGGGGCCGGATCGGTCGCGGGGGTGTCGAAGGCCAGTTCGACGCCTTCGCCGCAGAACGAGATCGTTGGCACTTCCGGAACCGTCATTGTGTCGGGACTACCGGAGCGGACGATGGTCACGGTCCCGCCGACGGTTGCCTGGAAAGCTGAGGCGGTGTCGGGCGGAAAGTCGCCGGAGGTAATCAGGTAGGTGACTTCCCCGTCGACGATCTCTTTGACATGGTAGATCTGGCCGTCGGCGAGCGCATTGATGATCGGGTTCTCGGAGCCAGCCGTCCCCGGGGTCGTTCCGGCGTTCGATCCGACTTGTGGAGTGCCGAGCGGTATCCACGTGACGTTCTCGTCGTAGTTGACGTCGTCGAAGCTATACCAGTATTCGCACAGCGCGGTGGCGATCGTGACCTTCGCGCGACGCCACACCTTGATGCCGGTGGTCAGACCGGGGATGCCAACCGACGATGGGGCGACGCCGATGGGGGCGGCGAGCGTGTTATTGATCGAGATGATCATCTGGGTGCCGAACTGGTATGAGGCCGCAGTGCCACCGGTCCCCCATCCGACGATCGCGGCCAATGCCGGAATCGCATCGAACTCGACGCGGTCGATGACTTCGAATGTGTCGTTGACCTGAACCGCCGCCCGAGCGCCCGACAGGTAGTTCCCGGAGTCACCGGGCGTGTCCGCGTAGCCGGGCTCGGCGTCGTACGGATACCACGCGTATGTTTCGCAGGCGTCGTCGAGGACTTCACACGGCGAAATTCCGTCGACGGCGAGGTCGGGGTCGGACAGGTAGGCCCCGGTGCGGGCCCAGTTGATCACCTCTTGGATGCGGTCCTCGCTCTGGATGAGGAGGTACTGATGATGGACACCCACTGTGCGATCCTAACTATCCACCGAGGGTCTCGAAGGCGACGCGGTTCAACACGGCCAACCCGACAGCCTCGGGATCACCGTACGGGAGCACGAGGTTGAGGTTCTCGATGGTGGGACGCTGGATCTGTTCGTTGGTGCCCGGCAGCGCCGCGGCGGCTCCGGCGGCGGCGGCTTCGAAGTCTCGGATCTGCTGGATGAACGCGGCGAGAGCGGTATCGGAGAGTCCGACCTGTTCGACGAGTGCCGCGATTTGTGTGGCGTTGAACCCGAAGGCTGTTGCCTGGGCGACGAGCTGGTTGCGGAGGTTCCGGATGTTCGCTACGACCTCGTCGGCGCCTTGACCGGCGGAAAGCATCTGGGTGCCGAACTCGCGGATCGATTCGAGCTGCTCCAAGATCAGGGCGTTGTTGGCGAGTCCCTCCGTCGAGAAATCGAGGGCTGTCAACCCTCGACGCCATTCCTCGAGCGCCGCGGTCGACAGGCCGTAGGCGGCGATGACTTCGTCGACTTGGGCGACATTGAAGCCAAGGCTGGCCGCCTGATTACGTAGCGCGTTGACGTAGGCCGTGATGGTGTCGGTAACTCCGCCGGCGCTCACTCCTGCTTCGAGCGCGGCACGACCCCATTCGGTGATGCTCGCGATGGCGGACGCGAGGGCTTCGCGGTTCGCCGAGCCGGCGAAAGTGCCCTGGGCGAGTCCGGCGGGTCCGGTGGCGAGAATGTTCTGCTGGCGTATCGACAGCGGCTGTGCGACACCTTCGTTGTTTGTGCCTGCGTTCAGATGCCAGGCGTCGTTCCATTCCTGAGCGATGGACTGGAATGCCTCCTGGAACTGGAGAATGGCTAGGCCGAGGCCGACCTGCGCCTTCTCGGCATCGCCGGCGGTGAGAGAACCCAGAGAACTGACAGCGGTGGAACGGAACGAGCCGGTCAGCGCTCCGGATTGCTGGAGCGCCTGGATGGCCTGCAATGTGATCGCGGACTGCGATGCCCCTCCAGGGATCAGTGAGGGGGCGAGCGCACTAAAGATGGCTTCGCCGACCTGTGCTTTACGCATCGCGTCGCCGGCGCGTTCGGTGCCCTTCGCTATGGCGTTCGAGATGGCGTCGCCCATCGCCTGGGCCATATCTCCTTCGGCGTCCTGGATGCCTGCCACGAAGCCTTGGCCGATTTGGGTGCCGATGTCGAAGAACACCTGCGACGGGGACTTGATCTTCAGTTTCGCTCGAGCTGCCGCAGCGACGATCGCAGCAACGTTCGCAGCGGCATTCGCTGCCTGGCTGGCCTGCGACGAGATGCCTTGGGCCATGGCGTTCGTCAGGTTCGCACCGGCGGCATGCATCGCCACGCTGTACACCCTGACCGCGCTGACGGATGCAGCGGCGGCCCGGGCGCCCGCTGAGGCGGCGCCACTGGCCCCGCCTTCAATGCCGCTCGTGATGGCAGTCCCCAGGGCCGAGGCGGCACGAGCAGCCTGGACGACGCCGGCGGTCAGGGTGGCGACGATCTTCGAGGTCACGTTGCGGGCCTCGGCGACACCGCTGTCGTCGACGGTGACGCCGACGGAACTCGGCGACTTCGCGCGGGTCTTCGTGGTGCTGGCGCCACTCACACTTGCGGTGATGGCGTTCGCGACCGCCTTCGATGAGGTGATGCCTTCGGCAATGGTCCCTGCGATCTTCGTGCCGATTTCACGGGCCTGCGGATAGGTCCCCCCGCCCGCTCCAGCGACAGCCCCGGCGAGGACGTCGTCCGCGGCTTGGACGCCGATCGCGTTGAACTTACCCTTACCTTCTGTACCTGCTGCGCCCAATTCGGCTGCGACAGCGAGCATCACCGCCGACGCCTTCTCCTTGACGAGGGCTCTGGCCTCCGGGGTATCGAGGGCGTTGACGGCTTCGAGCATGAGGAGTTCAGCTTCGGGGGTGAGGTCGGCATCGATGATCTGCTGGCGCAGCCCGTTGAGGAATGTGTCCATTTCGCCGCCGTTCGTGACGAGACCTTCGTCGACGGCCTGGCCGAACAGGTCGGCGATGCTGTCGCGGAACGGTCCGACAGCCTGACGGATCGCGGCGGCCTGATCTTCAGGGGCAACACCTTCGAGGGCGTTGAGGATCTGTTCGTTGACGTTGGGCAGGCCGAGAGCGAATTCGTCGGCGAGCGCCTGGAAAGATCCGCCGTAGCTGTCGATGTTGAGAAGATCCTCGAGCGCGGCCTGTGCGTCGTTGGCGGCGTCCTTCAAGTCTTTGAGGGGTGTCACCACATCGCCGACTGCGCCCTTGATGCGCGTCACGTCGGTGTCGTTCAACTTCTTCACGTCGGTGGAGGCCAGGTCGGCGTCCAGCCCGATCTGCGCGAGTGCCTTCGCGACGACTTCTGATTGGCCGGCGAGCACGCCGTGGATGTTGACGAGGTCGCCTTCGGTGATGCCGAGTTCTCCGAGGATGTTGTTGCCGCTAGTGAGGAGATCGATCTGGCCTTGGGTGATCCCGAGGTCGATGATGTCCTGGCCGGACAAGTCGGCGACCTGGTCGAGGGTGAGGCCGAGGTCGTCGACGAGCGCGATGAAGTCCTCGAAGACGGCTCCGGTCAACCCGACGTCGTCGAGCGCGGCGGCTTCGTCGGCGAGCCCTTGGAGGAACCGGGTGGCTTCGTCGGCGGGAGTGGAGATTCCTTCGGTGAGGCGATCACCGAACGCGACGAAGTCGAAGTCGGCCATGTTCACGAGGGCGTCACCCCATGCGGCAAACGCGTCGGGTCCGGCCTCGCTGAGACTGTTGAGGATGAGGTCGGAGATGCCTTGACCGATTTCGATGCCGCTGAGGTCACGTAGCGCGTCGACGTAGGTCGATACTTTCTCGGCGGCCTGCTCGGCTTCCCGTGCCTGCGATCCGAACAGTGCGCCAAGACCCGCCACCGCAGTGCCGAGGACCGCGCCGATCGCCGTGCCGACACCGGGAGCGATCGTGGAGCCGATAGCCGCGCCCGTCGCGCCACCGGTGAGTAGGCCGAGGACGAGTCCACCGAAGCTGCCGCTCTGACCGGCGAGCTGACCTGCCTCGAACGCCACGAGACCACCGACGACTGCACTGCCGATGGAGCGGCCCACATTCCGGAGCTGGTCGCGGAACCGGACTGGGATGTCAGCGGACAACTTCGTCTGGGCGATGCCGGTGGTGACTGCGCCGCCGAGTCCGGCCTGGGCGATGCCTGCGGTGACGGCGTTCTTCAGTTTGGCTGATTCGGTGCGGTTCCGGAAGATGCCGACGAGACCGGTGAGGAGCCCGCGGCCGGTGGACGTCCCGATGATGAGCGCTCCGACAGCGACGGCAAGTCCGATGGCCGGGTCGGACAGGATGGCGCCGATCGCGTCGGCGAGGAGGCCGGGTCCTTCATCCTTGATGAAGTCGAATGCGACGCCGAGGCCGTCGAGAAGAATCGCGCCCCACTCGTCTGCGTTGGCGGCGATGCCTTCGAAGACGCCGAGGAGCGCTGCACCGATCGCTGCGAGGAGCGCTGCCGCGGTGACGGCGAGGGCGGCGATGAACCGAGGGTCGGAGACGAACAGGCCGATGACCCGGCCGACCTCGCGGATGATGTTGCCCACGTCCTTCGCGACGCCGATGACGTTGGCGGCGCTGAAGGTGTCGGCGAACCAGCCAGTGATCGCGTCCCAGACCGGGTCCAGGGCGCCTCCGACTTCCTCGACGATGTTGCCGAGCGACGAGGTCAGGCCGTCCCAGATCCCACCCAGGTTGACGCCGCCGCCGCCTGGGCCCATCGCCTTGCCTTCGGTATCGTTGCCACCGAAGAGTCCTTGGATCGCTCGGCCGATCGCATCGGTCAACGGTTCGATCAGAGTGAGCCCGGCCTGGATGGCGTCAGCGATGGTGCCGATGACGTCACCGATGAAGCCGACGACGCTCGACACGCCGTTCGAGAACGGGCCGCGGAAGAATCGGACGATCGGGCCGAGGAAGGTGTCTTCGAGGACGTTGAGGATTCGTGTCCCGACACCGCCCGGGTCATCGCCGAAGAGGGCGTTGAAGATGTCGCCGAGGAACCCGCCGAAGTCGGCGATGCCGCCGCCGATCGTTTCGACGAGATCGGCGAAAGGCCCGCGGAAGAACTCGGTGATGGGGCCGAGGAAGGTTTGCTCGAGCACGTTCAGGACGCGGGTCCCGACACCCTGATCGGCCGTGGCTTTGCCTGTTCCGCCGCCGAAGATCGCCGAGAAGATGTCCCCGCCGAATCCTCCGATGCCTTCGATTGCGTCAGCGAACGGCCCGCGGAAGAACTTGACGAACGGGCCGAGGAACGTGGTCTCGAGGAGGTTGAGGAAGTCGTTGCCGCCGCGGGCCTCGGCGAACATGGCTTCGCCGGGGTCGATGCCGAACAGGCTTGTCACGATGCTTTCGGAGAAGTCGCCGATGGCTCGGCCGATGTCCTGCAAGGTGTCGGCGAGGAACCGGCCGCCTTCGCCGATGCGGAGGAAGAATTCGAACATCTTCACCCAGTTGGTGAGGCTGATGATTCCGCGCCGCAGGCTTGAAACGAATCCGGCGACGCGGTCGCCGAGGGATTTGAAGAAGTTCTGGTTCCCGAATATGGCGCTGCTCGCGATGCCGCCGACGAATTCGAGCAGACCGCGAACCGCTTCGCCGAGCCCGGCGAAGGCTGGCTTCAATCCGGCGAGGGCTCCACGTAGACGGAGTGAGCTGTCCCGGATGCGTCCGAACAGTGCGCCGAGGCCGCCTGCGGCGAGCACCGTCAGACCCAGCGGGCTCGTGAGAGCGATGAGAGCGAGGCGGAGGATCTTGAATCCGCCGGCGAGGGCGAGGACGCCACCGATGGCTTTGGCCGCATCCCCGAGGGAGTCGCGGAACTGCTTCAGCCGTTCGTTGGTTTCTGCGGGAGGAGTGAAGTTCTCCCAGATTTCGGCGGCGTCTTCAGCGGAGACGAAGCTGGAGTCGATGAATCCGAACTGGGAACGGAGAATTTCTTGTGCGGCGGGAGGGAGGTCGGCGATGTTGACTTCGGCGTTCGGGTCGGTGGCTGCCAGTTGGGCGAACGGGTTGGGGCCGCGTTCCTGGTTGAACATCGAACCAGAGATGAATCCTCCTGCTGCGGACAGGAACTGGTTGAGTGCACCCATCCCTCGCTTCAGCGGGCCTTCGACGAGACCGATGATTTCGGCGCCGAAGATCGCGAAGTTCTCACGGAGGTTGTCGGCCAGGCCGCCGAGCGACTGGCCGACGCGCTGCGAGAATCCCTCCAACTCCGGGAATGCCTGATTGGCTCCTTCCTCGAATGCCTCAAAGAACGCTTCGGCGGTGATGACGCCGCCCAGCTCACCGTTACGACGTGCCTCCTGGAATGCGGCCTGGTCGCCGCCGTAGAATTTGTCTGCGAGGATTCGGGCCAACGGCACGCCGGGGACCGCTTCAAGGATCTGGCGCAGCTCATCACCTTCAAGGCGTCCCGAGGCGGCGATCTGCGCGAAAGCGAGCCGTGCGGCTCCGAACTGGGTGGTACCGCCACCCGTCAAGGACACGATGTCGCCCAGGAAGTTCACTGTCCTGAAAGCCTTCTCAACATCCCCAAAGGCGCCGGTCAATTGCGCGACGGAACCAGCGACTTCGGTGAAATCGAAGCGTGTAGTGCGGGCGTAGTCCGAGATGCGTTGTAACATCGCGGTTGCCTTCGGACCATCCTGGAGCAAAGTGGTGAACTGGAGTTCCAGCGATTCTTCCTGCCCGGCACGAGTGAAACCGGAGGTGAGTAGAGCGCCGATACTGAGGCCGCCGGCGGCACCAGCAATTCCGAGGCCGCCGAGAATGCCGGACTGCTGCTGGGCTTGGAATCGTTGCTGGGCTTGTGCCTGTCGGCTGAGACTTGAGGTGAGGGCGCGTTCACGTCGGCTCATGCTGGTCTGGTAGGCGCGTTCGTCGCGGCTGAGCGCCGACGAGATGGCACGGGACACGGCGCCCAACGACGAGGTGATGCCACGGCCGATCGTCGCCAACGCTCGGTTTGCTCCCGTGGCGAAGGTGGAGACCGTCCGGCCGAGTCCCGAGAAGATGGTGGAAACCGTCCGACCGAGCCCGCGCAGAGTTGTCCCCGCGATGTTGACGAAGCCGCGCACAGCGCGTTCCGCGGATTTCCAGGTCAGCTCGAAGACACGGGTGATGGATCGTTCGATTTGGATTGCCTGGCGCGAGAACGCCCGGAGGGCGGCCACGCGGTTGGCGGAGGAGGCGCGGAGAGCGGCGGCCTGCAACTGTTGGTTGCCGATGACGGACCGTTGGACTTGCGCTTCAGCTTGGAGGCGGTCGCGGTTCTGCTGATCCTGGGAACGGGTCGCGGTGCGGGCCGATGTGGCGAGATCTTTGAGGAGGTCGCGCTGGACTCGAGTGGCCCGCGCCAGGTCCTCCATGTTGTTCGCCATTGAGGCGATCTGTTCGGCGAGAACGTTGAACGACCGGTTCGTACCCGACGGGAACTTGGTGGCATCTGTCGCGGCCTTGCCGACCTTCTTAAAGGCAGTGACCATGCGCCCGCTGGCGCGGTCTGCCTGCTTGACGGTTTCGTCGAACGCCTTGTTCGTCGTCTTCGGGATCTTGCCGAGTTCTTTGATGATGCCCGCGACGAGACTCGTGACGGCTTTGCGGACCCGGGGGTCGTTCATCGCTTGAGCTAGCGCGTCGGAGAATGCGTCCTCGACTTGTTTGGCGCCAGGTTCCGCATTCGCGTTGATGTCAACGGTGATTTCTCCGTCGCCAGCTCCTCCGAATGCCACGGGGGGATTCTACGACGCCTGGGTGACCCAGAAGTGCGCAATCACGAGGTGCGCTTCGCCTTGATGCGTTCGATCTCAGCGTTGAAGTCGTCGAGTTTGCGCTGATCGGCGGCCGTCATGCCGCGGCTGCCCCGGGGGAGCGCCTTCTGTGCGCTGGTTCCGGCGGCTTTGCGTGGTGGTGGGGGGGTGCCGTCCTGGAAGAGGTTCCACATCGTCTCGCGGTATTCGAACGGGTTCGCCATCATCGGCGTCTGGTCCATCATGTACGCCCAGGCGACGTCGCACCAGTCACCGATCGTGGTTCGTTTCGGGTCGCGTCCGGCGAGTATCAGCTTCCCGCGGATAGCGCTTTCCCAGCCGCTCTGCGAGCAGAACGATTGGAGCCGGACGACGAATTCGTAGGGTTTCCATCCGCCACCGCCTCGGTCATGCGCTTCATGATGAAGAGGAGGCGGTCGATGTTGAGTGCGATGCGCGAGGCCATGACGCCCTGGAACCGTTTGCGGTCATCGGGGTGGACCATCGACAGCATGTAGCGCTGAAGGGCGGCGGAGTCGGTTTCGATGTCGCCGAGCCCGGAGATCGCGAAGTAGTTCATTTCCTTGAGGAGGTCGAACTTCTCTTCGTAGACGGTGATCTCGACGGTCGCGACCTCTTCGTCTTCGCCGAACTCTTCGAGCATTTCGGCGTCGAGATCGTAGGTTGACTTCGGCTTGCGTTTCGCGGGCGTGACGCGGCCGGACGTGGAAGCCTTGCGGGGAACTGAGGTAGCCATTGACCGACATAGTAACCGCGCCCTGGCATGTCATGGTGACAGCTAGAGACGGCTCACGAATCCGCCGAGTGCCTGCTCGATGCCACGCTCCCAGAAACCACTCCCCGCGGTGCCAGGGTGGATGACGGCTGTCTTCGAGAAGAACCCCTTCGGCCGCTTGCTGGTGTCCGCCTTGTTGGCGAGCGGGCCACCCCTCGGAGAGATGGTGTGGGCGACCGAGCCGTAGTTGAGACTGCCAAATTTCTTCATGAATGCGTCGTCGCCTTTCACTGAGAAAACGAGTTCAACACCGCGCGCCGACGGGTTGATCTTGTAGATGTAGGCGTCATACGAGAACAGGGGCTCCGAGCGAGCCTTGCCTTTGCGTTGGCCGTAGGTGGTGCCGATGATCCCGAGGATTCTGCCGACCGAATCCTCCCCGGTGGCTTCGGCGGCACGGATCAGCTTCGGCTTCGATGCTTCGACCATGGCGCGGGCCAGCCGTTGAGTGCCGCCGGCGATGGACGTCCGGGCGTTGAACGCGAAGCCGGCCATTACAGATTCAGGGTCGCTCGGAACTGCCAGTTCCATGCGACCCATTTCGATTGCGGCACTGCCGCCTCGTCGGAAACGAACTGGATGGTTTCGCAGCCTCGAGCACACGCCGGTCGCATCACGTTCAGCATGGCGCGGTGCGCCACTTCGGCATGGGAGTAGAAGTGGAGGGCGGCGTAGTCGAGGGCTTCGAAGTCGGGCTTCATGATTCCGCCGCCGACCGCTTTCAATGTCGGGAAGCCTTCCTCGACGAGACGGATGTTGATGGTTGTCACCATTTTCGGCACGAAGAACTGTTTCGCCCCTGGCGTCGTCGCCCGTGACGCGATCGGAGTTTTCGGGCCGGTCCAGCCCGCGACGAAATCACCGAAGTTCTGTGGTTCGGCGATCGACACATACCGCCCGAACTCGGGGCAGGCGTCACCGATGCATTCCTCAACGGCGTCGGCGGCGGCGGCGACAAGAGCGCGGACCGTGGTGTACAGGCAGTCACAGCACGGCTCGATCGGTTCACACGGGTCGGGGAGCACGACGTGATCCTACGTCAATGATGGGTCGGTAGACTGATGTCCCCGGCGCGCTGTTCACGCCCGGGGACCGACCAAGCACATCGGAGGTGCCTGATGAAGAAGAACTCTACGCTCACCGCAGAGCGACTGCGGGAGTTGCTCGACTATGACCCCGAGACCGGCGTGTTTCGGTGGAAGGTGAGGCGGGGTCCTAGGCGGGCGGGTGCACTGGCCGGGTCTCCTGCCAGCCAGGGTGCCTGGGAGGTCTGCGTTGATGGCGACAAGCATAAGGCCCACCGGCTGGCCTGGTTGCACTACTACGGCACGTGGCCGCCCGCCCTTCTCGATCATCGCAACGAGATCCGGGTTGACAACTGGATCTCCAATCTACGCGAAGGCACCGTGACCCAGAACCAACAGAACCGGAGCCGCGCCTGTATCGATAATCGGAGCGGCTTTATGGGGGTCAGCTCCAATGGGAAGGGGTGGCGGGCGCGCATCGTCGTCGATGGCAAAGCGCGCCACCTCGGAACCTACAGCACACCAGAAGAAGCCCACCATGTTTACCTCGCAGCCAAACGGAAGCTTCACCCGTTCTGGCAGGGCTCAGATCAGGAGATCTCTTAGTTGCTAAGAGTAACTCGCTGGCAGGGTTTGTGAACCGCAAGCGACCGCTCCGGCGATGGCCTCGTACTGCTCCTGCGAGTAGTACACCTCGACCTTCGGCGAGTTCGGCACGACCCCGACGTTGGGGTAATCGTTCCAGGGCCCGAACACGAGGTTCGGGTTGCCTTCGACTGTGCCGGTGAGGGCGACGTTGTGTTCGGTGTCGTTGAACGTGATGGCATCTTCGGTGAGCTTCGACTTGCCGAAGATGTACCCCTTCCACGCGGGGTACGGATCCTCTGGGTCGGCGCATTCGCCGACGCCTTCGCCGGCGTTCTGGACGATGACTTCGAGGTACACCGACGGGGGCTTCGGGTCGTCGCATGTCGGGGCTGCGTAGCCGCCGACGTTGCCTGCCCATGGTACGCCGGGGCTCGCGATCTGCTTGGTACCTCCGAAGAGAATGGCCTTCATTTCGGGGTCGTGGAAGCCGATCTCGGCGGTCAGCGTCGCGGACTCCAGACAGCCCGGCTCCACGAAGCTGAACATGCGGGTGCCGCAGCCGTTGCGGGGCTGGATGCGCCGTTCGTCGGAATACACCGGCGTCCACGTCGACGTGATGATGCCGGCTGAGACGAATCCGGAGTCAGCGCCGCCGACCACGGAGCAGTCCGGGTTGAGCAGGGCACCACGGATGATGCAGATGCTATGTTCTCCCAGACAAATCCCGCCGCCAGGCAGATTCGATGCCATGATGTGCTCCTAAGGTGAGGCTTTGCGAACGACCCCATCCTGACCGTCTGGCGATGCCATAGGCAAACGGGTCAGCGGTGCATCAGGCGATCGGCGTGACCGTCCTCGCCGGTGTAGTTCCGCGGGAACGGGCGCAGGCCGAGACGGGCGGCTTCGACGGCGTGCTCCGTCTTCCAGTCGTGATGAAATCGACAGAGCATCTGGACGTTGGTTGGGTCGAGGTGTCCTCCGGGTCGGACGCCGCGCTGGTCGTATTCGTCGGGGTCGAGGGGGCCGCCACATGCGATTTGCGGCATGAGGTGTTCTGCCCAGCATCGGTTTCCGTCGCGGTGAATCACCTGCTCGATGACGGTGATGCGGGCGTCGCGTTCGTTGCGGCGCTTGTCCGACATCAGCTTCAGGCGGGAACGCTTCATGCCCTGGCGAAGAGCTGCTGTGACATACCCCGACAGTACTCCTATGCTGGTGGGGTCGGAACCGCATCACGGCTCCGACCCCCAGCCACCGGAGGTCAGTCCGATGACAACACCAGTCTGCCTTGTCGATGTGTGTGAACGCCCCGCCAAGACCCGCGGCTGTTGCCAAATGCATTACTTTCGCCTTCTGAAACACGGGGACCCACTTGGTGGCCGCACTCCTCCCGGAGAGGCCGCGGCCTTCTTCGAGGTCGGCGTCGTCCTCGACACCGACCTGTGCATCATCTGGCCTTATTCGACTGAATACGACGGTTACGGCAAATTCCAGGCCAACAAAAAGAAGGTCAAGGTTCACATCGCCGCTTGCGCTCGGGCTCACGGACCACGTCCGCCGGGCCTAGTCGTTCGTCATCTCTGCAACAATCCTCCGTGTTTCAACGGTCGGCATCTTCGATGGGGGACCCGCAAGGAGAATAGCGAAGACATGATCCTTAACGGCACGACTCCCGCTGGCGAGAGGGCGCCGTGGGCGAAGTTGACGTGGGCCATCGTTGATGAGATTCGAAGGCGGCTCTCACGAGGGGAGACGATCGCTGACCTCGCTGTGGAGTTCAATGTTGTCTACGGGACGGTGTGGCATGTTGCCCGCGGATCGACCTGGTTACGCCCCGGAATATAACATCCAGCCGTCCAGGATCTCAGGGGAAAGAATCTGGGTGCCGGTGGTCTCAGGGATCGACTGCAAAAATCGCGTCGTCCAAATGAGCTGGGAGAGGTCGGGGGAGTCGGAGCGGGTCGGGTCGAACGGGAGGCGGGCGTTCATGACGATGCCGTACGCGGCGGCGGACGCGACACCGGCGGGCAGCATGTGTTCGGCGCCAGCCATGTAGGCGAAGATGTCGCAGGCGATTTCGGCTGCGGCCAAAGTCATCAACTGGTTGCGGGGGTAGCCGGATTCGACGGTGATTTCGAACGTGTTCGGCTGCGTCGACGCTCGGACGATCTTCTGGCATGTCGGCCATGAGATCGAGTTGCCTTCGGCGTTGATCCGCTCGAGGACGTACTGGCCGATCGGGTTGATGATCACCACATACGTTGCGGGATCCACTACTACGCCGTCGATGAGTACTTTGGAGACCGTCGGGTCGTGGCCGGGGAGGTGGATGCCGAGCAGGCGGCAGCAGCGGCACAGGTTGCAGGGAAGGCAGCGGTCGCGGCACGGCCGGTATTCGGCGGTGCAGCGGCCGAGCGAGGTGTCGGCGAGCATCGACAGGAAATCGGAGGCGGCGTCGAGAACGTTGTCGATGACGTCCTGGTCGGCAGGCAGGTCGCAGTCGCAACCCAAATCGGACTCATCAACCAAGCGCTCGCAGGCAACTTGGAGGGCCATGTCAGGTAACCGTAGCCCTAACGCTGTGGAGTGGGTTGAACGCGACGAAGGCTTTGCGTTCCCAGATGCTGAGCAGCGTGTTCGTTTCCCGGTCGAGATGTCCGTCACCGGTGACGAGCATCGGGTCGGTCATCGAATAGGCGAGCGCGCCGGTGGCGAACAGGTGGTTGTCGAGCCCGTGGCCGGAATCGGAGATGACTCGGTGTCCGGCGGGCGAAGACAGTTCGCCGTCGCGCAGGAACACCGCGCTGTGGTCAAACGCGGCGGCGAGGAGACGCAGCGGCACGAAGATGTGGCCGCGGGCGTTGGCGATCCGATCCCCGAGCCCGTTCTCGATCAACCCCATCGCGTCGGCGATGTCGGTACCGGCGCCGAGCAACGTCGAGTCGTCGAGAAGGTTGAGGTGGTCGGGGGTGATCTGGGTGGTGATCGCGAGAGTCAGCGCCGCCGAACGCGTGAACTCTTCGTCGGCGAGCAACATGGCGTTGATTTCCGGCATGTCGAGACCGCCGATGCTGGAGCATTGCAGCATGTCGTATGACGAGAACGGCATCTGTTCGACGGTGTCGAGGTTGATTTCGCGGGTGTCGATCGCCTCCTCCGTTTCGCAGTCCACCGCCACCGCGTTCGGGGTGTACGGGCCGCGGACAATCCATTTCGCTCCGAAGCCGGTCCGGTCGACGTCCTCTCGGACCACATCCACCTCTTCGACGATCTGAGTGAATAGGCCCCATGGGCGCAGCTCGAGGCGCGGCAGTGCGATCTCGGCACCCATGTTGCTCACGGTCGGCATGTCGGTCTCCTAAACGTCAAGAAGCTCCGGCCCCAGTTGGGACCGGAGCCTCATGGTAGATGGTGGGTGGTGGACTAGGCGGCCTCTTCGCCGTCGCAGTCGATGAGCACATCGGCGATCTGCCGGCCGCTGTGGCACAGACCCTCGAAGTGGAGGATGTGGGCCCGGCACGACATCGTGTCGACGACGCCCTCGTAGTTCTCCACGAAGAACGTGAACTGGTTCTTCTTCAGCTCGGTGGTGTCCCGGTAGTAGTTGTTGCCGGTGACGCCGATCTGGAGGGCAGCCCGGTCGATCATCGCGTACTTGCCGATGGGGGCGAGCAGGATGTCGGTTTCGGACGGCAGCGGCGACAGGGTGCCGAGCAGTCCGGCGGACGGGTTGCCGGCGAACGTCAGGTCGGGCGGCGGGGTGCCCCACGAGCCGGTCTCCAGCGTCCATGTCATGTTGATGCCGATGTCGGCGAACCGGGCGTTGACTTCGGCTTCGGAGGCGATTTGCCATGTCCCGTCGCGGCGGCGACGGGACAGGTCGATGCGCAGCGCGTTGAGCAGCCAGCGGTGCGTCCAGCCGAGCATCGGCTCGTCGTCCCAGCGCTCCAACTCCCGACGCAGCGTCAGGTAGTTGAGGATCTGGGTCGTGACCGACACCGTCGAGCCGTAGCCGAGGGTCTGGGCGTTGATCGTGGCGACGCCGGCGCCCATGGCGTCGAGGAGCTGCTGTTCGGCGAGGCGGGCCCGGGAGGCGAGACCACGGTTCAGGAAGGCGGCCACCAACTCGGGGTAGGTGAGCGCCGTCCAGTTCTTGATGGTCAAGCACCAGTACACGGCGTACATGAGGAAGTCCTCGGGCGTGCCGCATTCGATGACGTCGCACGGCTTGACGGCCTCGGGGTCGTCGTCGTCTTCGTGGGTCCAGATCCCGGCCTGCGACACGTCGGACAGCGACGGGGACGACATCGTTGTCACACCACCGCGGGGCGCCTGGAAGCCAGGGAGGGAGGCGGCGACGGGCCGGCGCAGCGTGTTCTCGCATGCCAGGCCGTAGTACGGCGTCAGCGGCGCACACAGCGCGGCGGTGATCTCCTGGTCGAATCCGAGGTTCTCGAGGAGACGCATGTTGGCGATCGGGTCGGCGCCGAGCTGGCGTTCGAGGGGATAGTTCCCTTCGATGACGCCGACTTCGAACTTCTCGTTCGTCGACGGGTTGATCCTCGTCGCCCGATCGTGAAGGGCGTGGGCGACCTGATCCCAGCCTTCGAACGAGTCGCCGGCGGAGAGTCCTGCGACGCCGTCACGGGCGAGGATGATGTCGGGCGTCAGACCGGAGGCCGGGGCCGTCGTCGCGCCGGTGGCCGTGCCGACCGGCGCGGACACGGGGGCGAGTTCGGCGGGGGGGGCTACGGCTGGCTCGGTGGGAGTCGACGCGTCGTCGTCTCCATCATCGTCGTCGTCACCCTCGGGCTCCACTTCGGGCTCGACTGGGTCGCCGTCCTCGGACAGCGTCGCGGCAAGCGCCGCATCCTCGTCGAGGGCGGTGGCTTCACTGAAGATCTCGGCGGCGAGCGTGCTGGCGCGCTGAGCGTTGGGCCGGAAATCCTCGCCCCGCTCGGCGAGCTGGGCGCGAGCGTAGGTTCGCAGTTCGCGGACCAGCGTGCGCAGTTCCGCACTTGTCAGGACCGAGCGATCTTCGGGAATCGTGGGAAAGTCGACCGGACCGTCACCACCGGCGATGACCGGCAGGATCGTGCCGTCGGCGAACACCCAGGTGTTGCTCTTGCGAATCGGGTTGAGATCGATGGTGTGGTCCACTGGCGCCTCCTGGGCGTGTCGTCGAGGTTGTTACGAATCGTTGCCGCTTGCGAGCGCCATAGGCAACTCGCTGTCCATCTCGTCGAGTTCGTCGAGGTCGAGTTCGATGGCGAGTACATCGGCCTCGACATCGTCGTCGATCTCCGCTTCGGCTGTGGAGGTATCGCTGGTCAGTTCGGCGGCGAGCGCCTGGCGGGAGCGCACCATGTCGTTGATGCTTGCGCCGGCCAGCGTCAGGCTGAGGTTGCCGTCGGCCGACGTGAGCGTCACCGCTTCGGTTGTCTCGGCCGGCGGTTCGAAATCTGGCAGTGGGGCTCGCAGCGAGGCGACGAGTTCCATCACTTCGCCGTCGCGCACGATCGCCCCGTCATGATCCCAGGAGAGTGTGGAGCCGGGGACGGTGAAGCCTGGGACGTTGACGCAGACGACTGCGGCGAGCGAGTTGTTGCGGCGCCAGTGGCCGGACTTGCGTGACGCCCGTGCTGCGTACACGGCATCGGGTGTGACGCCGGGGCGGACGCGGCCCGAGCACCAGGGACCAAGCTGACCATTGACGACGCGGATATCGCCGACGGCATTCTCGATGCCGCCATACGCCGCCCACCGGTCACCATTGCCGAGTGGCTTCGCGGGGTGTCCGCCGAGGAGGAACACGGGGCCCACCTCGACCATGCCGCGATCGGTGAGCACGCCGGGAGCGTGGAACTCGCTGTAGTCGTTCGGGCGCGGCGCGAGCACGCAACGATCCTCGATACCTTCGTGGCATTCGCCCCACCGCGCGAGGTGGCCGAACATGCGGCCTTCGCCATCGAGTGTGAACGGCGTGTGCTCCGGGGCCTCGGGGATGTGGAAGTCGGCGTAGGGAACCGTCGCTTCGGTGTTCACCGCGGCGGCGGCGGTCACCTCGTCGTTGATGCCTTCGAGGTGGAAGCTGTACTCGCCGAAGTTGACCTCGAGTTCGGAGTCACTGGTCATCAGCGCGGCGGTGACTTCGTTGTCGAGCAAGACGCGGGCATCGGCGAACGCGGGGACGCCGACGAGGGTGCTCGCCGCGATGTTCCACTTCGTGAACACCAGGCTGTACTCCCAGAAGTCGGGGGAGCTGGGATCGTCGGACTTCCAGCGGATCTCGTAGTCGACGTCGGCGAGGTCAACAGAGTTGTGGAAGAGGGTCTTCGTGACGATCAGCGGCACGAACGTGTCGCGGACGTGCGGCAGGTCGACGAGCCAGGCACGGCCCGACACGTTGCCGTCGTCGTCCATCGTCACTTCCTGGAGTGAGCCGATCGGCACGGAGCCGCTGTGGCCGCCGGACTGGGCGAACTGGGCGTACAGCGTGCGGGGAAGTTCACGCACGCCGCTGCCGCCAGATTCGAAGAGTCGGCCGTCGCCGGTCTCGGTGTCCATCAGCATGAGCTGAGGGAATCGTGCGGCACGCAACATGCCTTCGGGCTTGTCGGTGCTGAACTGTCCAAACGTCCGCTTCATCGTCGTCTCCTCTGGGTCTGGCGCGATGCTAGGACGCCGGTGCGCTCAAAGGCGACTGTCAGATCGGCTTCTGCGGTGCCGGAGTGTCGTCTTCACTGTCGTCGGGGCTTCCAGGATCGCCTTCGCCGGGGCCGCTCGGGGCGTCGCCGGCGGGCTTGTCGGCGATGCGGCCGGTGGTGCGCGGGGCGAGGGCGGGATCCTCCCAGTCGATGCCGTCCCATTCGGGTGTGCCGTAGGTGGCGAGCTTCGGGATGCGCAATGTTTGGCCGAGCCAACGGACGTATTCGGCACCAGCGAGCGCGTCGGCGTCGGTGAAGCCGGCGGCTTTGAGGAGCGACAGCATCTTGATGCCGCCGCGGTCGCGGATCTGTCCGGCGTCGGCGGTGCGGTTCGCTTTGACGGATGCTTCATCGAGGTTGTACCAGACGCCGATGCGGTTGGCGTCGGCCTTCGGATCGTCCTGCTGGATGGCGGGCCGGAGGATGAGTCGGTTCGCAGTCCAGCAGAGTGCTTCGACGTCGGGAATGACGGCGAGCCGCAGCTCGTCCGCAGTGCTCGACCAACTTCCCCAGTGTGAGACGTCTTCGTTGCCTTGCGTGGATTGGGCGTTGATGTCGAGGCCGAAGAGGATGCGGTCGATGAGTTCGCCGCGCAGCTTCAGGTCGGTTTCGAAGATCTGGCGGTCCATCGTGATGTGCTCGACGACTTTGCCGACTTCGGCTTCGCCCATCATGAGGATCGGGAGGATCGCTGTGATGTCGTCGGAGTTTTCGGCGTTGACGGTGTTCTCTTTCATGATCTCGTAGATCACGTTGAGAACGGAGGTGCCTTGCTTCGTGGCGTGCTTGTTGCCGATGGCGTCGCGGACCTTGTTCGAGAAGTACAGGAGACCGGCGGTAGCGAACCGGGATTTGAGGGCGGCCCGCATCGAACGGGTCATGGTGTCGAGCATGTCGCATTGGATGTCGAGTGCTTCGAGCGGGGATTCGGGGACGTCGAGCCATTGGTGCGATGGCATCCACACCCGGCCGAGGTAGTCCTTCTGGGCGATGGTGCGTTCGAAGGCGTGGGTGTTGTTGCCGAGTGTCGGCATGGTCCGCAGCTTCAGCTTGCCGCTGTTGCCTTCGATCTGGAGGCCGGTGGCGACGTCGCGTCCGTCGGATAGTTCTTTCGATGAGGCGAACAGGTAGCCGTCGGTTTCTTTGCCTTCGCTCCAACGGATCAGGTGGGATTCGCCGGGGACTTTCATCTGGACGAAGTAACGTTCGATCAATCCGCGGACGCCGCCAACGCGAGAGTAGATCCCTGAGACGACGTCGGCAGCCAGGCCGTTCTCGATTTCGGATTCGACGGTGACGCCGTCGGGGGCGAAGCGGACGGCGCGCAACTTGGCGTAGCCGGCGATCTTCGCGGCACGGGTCAACGCGTAATGAACCTCGCCGATCTCCTTGAACCATTTCCATGACGAATTGGCGTACACCCGGTCGCGGAGCAGCACGGTCGACAGCCGGTCGCGGGCGGTCTGGTTCCGCAGGTTCAATCGTTCGGCGGCGAGGACTTGGACGCCGTCGACGGACTGCTCGTGTCCGCGCTGCGGGCGGTCGATGGTGGCTGTTTGGATCGTCATAGTGCTCAGGAGGCCTTCTGCGCATGGTAGTCGCGGACGAACTCCAGAGACGAGGACGCCTCGCCGGGGGTGAGGGCCATGTCGATCGTGAAAGCATTCAAGCCGGCACGTTGACGTTCGTCGGCGAGCAACAGCTCGTACAGTTCCGGGAACAGATGCCGAAGTTTCCTCGACGCCCGGTCGGCGCATCCGGCGACAATCCGGCGATGCTCGCGCACTTCGGGCCTCTTGCGGTCGCGTGCCCGGGCTCGAGCGCGTTGGGCGCGGACGCCGGGTTTGCGTTTCGAGATGTTGGTGCGCAACACGATCTTCTCGCGGCCGGCGACGACGGTCATGATGGGGTCGAGGATCTCGGCGGCGTGTTGACGGAAGCACTCGGCGCAGTGAGACTGGGTCTTGTAGGCAACGAAATCAAGGACTGGCTCGCCGCACTTGACGCAAGCGGAGTAGCCGAAGATGGCATCGTGGTTCGACATGGCAACGAATACTAAGACCGAAGTGGCTGAACAGATCCTCGACGAACTGAGTCGAACGGTCCTTGTGGTCGGCGCCCTACTCGACGACGTCTTCAAAGATGCCTCGGACTTCGAAGCGTGGGTCGAAGACAACCTGCCGATACAGCCGCGAACCGCGGAACGCGTCCGCGCGATGGCATTGCTTTACCAGTTTCGCGAAGGCCACCCCGAACTTCCCCCCGCGTGGTCCGCGTTGTGGTCGCTGGGCTGATGTTCGCCTGGCACATCTGATCCCAACTTCAAGAGGGTTCAGAGGTGGGGGCGCGGAAGGGCCGTGCGAGACGGCTCCTTCACGCGTGCTCCAACTCCAAGATGGGACGTCGGCGTACGGGCATCAGGACCCCTGGGGCATTTCCGCTTGCCAGGCACCGCGGCGCAATCTCCTCATCACCCCCAGGCAAATCATGGGGCACGCGGACGACAGGCGGTGTGTGTTGCCGTCGCGATGAAGGTTCTTGTCGGTATACGTCTCGCCGACTCTGACGGCCCCCTTGTAGTAAGGCACATCCGCCTGCCTTGGCTGGATGGGGGGGCACCTCTCAATCTGTTCTGACGACCCCTCAAGCACGGGGGGCATGTATCTGGAGGGTGACTAGATGCGTCCGGCTGCCCGCCTCCGATCGTTGGCCTGACGGAGCAAGTTCCGCTCGCTTGCCAGAGACTTCGCAGCCTTGGCCTTTTTGCTGACCTCGCGCCGCTTCGCCGAACGAAGCTCGTCCCGGATCGCCTTCTGGTAGGCGTTCATCTTCGGCCGATCCTTCCGGCCGGCTGAAGCTCTTCGCAGGTCGCCGTAACAGGGCGCATGTTCTCGCTTGGAGCGCGCAGGTTGGACTTTACCGGCAGTCAAGATTGGGGCCAGAGCGATGATCTGGTCAGTGGCCGCGGCAAGACTGACGTGCTTCGCCAGTTGATGAACTGCCGTGTGGTGGCCTTCGCAGAGAGTGCGGAGATCCTCCATGAGCTCATCACCGAACCGTTCGTAGCTTCGATGGTGAACGTGCAGCTTCAATCCAACACCACAGGCTTCACAGACCGGGCTGAGGGCCAGCTTCGCGTGACGTTTCGTCCGCCACGCCTTCGAGAGGATGTACTTCTCGTACGTGACGGCCCGGCCTCTTGTGCGGCGTCCGCTCATGAGATATGCTGAGACCGTTCATTCATAGCAGGACGAACTGTACGCCCCCCGCAGCGGCCTCGTCAAGAGGCGGCCGGGGGGTTTGTACGTTCTACGCCAAGGCTCCTATGGTCGGTGGAGCGCGATTCCTCGCGTGGAATTCTGGGATCTTTCCTTCGTCTTCGCGCGGGCGGCTGCGAGTTCCCGGTGCCGTTCGATGATGATCGTGAACGCCCGGTTCCGGGTGACCGGGTCGTCGGGGGTGGTGAGTTCTTCGGCGACGCGGGTGACGTAGTCGATGATGTCGTTCGACATCCACACCGTGATCGCCCTCGAGGTCGGTACGGCGTATCCGTTGGGTGCGGGGGTTTCCATAGTCTTACATGTTAGGCCGGCGGTATGCCCCTCTTGCGAACGCGTCGACAGGTCGCTAACATGTCAGGCGTGCCCCTCGCCGTCCTAGCCGACACTTCGTGGATGACGTCTGCTTCGTGCGCCGGCCAGTGGGACTTGATGTTCCCCGACGAAGAACGCCAAGGCGACCAGGAATGGGCCATCGCGCAAGCCAAACAGATCTGTGCCGCCTGCCCTGTCCAACCCGACTGCCTCGACTGGGCCCTCCATCTTCCCTCACCGATCAAAGGCGGAGTCGTCGCCGGACTCAACGAACGCGAACTCCTCATCGCCCGCCGCCCATACGCCCAAGAGCGACGGACCAACAATGCCCCGCGCTGCGGAACGGGCCCCGCCTACCGCCGCCACCTCGAGCGCGGGGAGCAGTGCGCAATATGCCTGGCCGCCAACGCGCAACGGAAGAACCATGGCAAAGCGACCGGCTAAGAAATCGACGGCCGCACGAGGCCCATCCCGTCAAGCCGCGAACCCGACCGGGCTCCCAACCTGCGAAGCGGACTGCACGCGGCCGTCGATTGTCTTCCATCAATGGAAGTGGTGGTGCGACCGACATGACCCCGGCGCCCGCCCAGCCGCGAACTGTGATCACTCACTCTGCTCCATGATCCACGGCGCGATGACGTGCAGTTTCTGTGGCGGAATCTTGGATGGAATGGAATGACATGAACAACCAGGCTCAGATGACCGCCGGACGGCGGCTATGGCAGGCGATGCTGACCGAACAACTCCACGGCAACCGCGAGGCTGCCACAGCACTGATGGGGACCGCCACCGACGTCATCGAACTGTTCGCCGCCCTCAACATCTCGGTCGTCGCGATCGCCCAGATGTTGAAGATGGCGATCCCGCACGAGGAGACCCGCAACGACTTCCTTGCCCGCTTCATGACATCCTTCGAGGCCACGAATGGCTGACCGGCCGACCGAAGCTGAATGTCAGCGCACCATCATCGAAGCCGCCATGACGCTCGGCTACCGCGTCCATCATTCTCGCCCCGCCCAGTCCGGCAAAGGCTGGCGGACCCCGATCGCTGGACACGCCGGGTTCCCGGATCTCGTCATCGTCGGCCATCGACACGCCTTCTTCATCGAGCTGAAGCGCAAACCCAACAAGCTCGATGACGCTCAGCAAGGATGGCTCGACGCCCTCCAAGAAGCTGGACTCGCGGCCGGTGTGTGGTGGGTGCCTGAAGAACAGCAAACCCTCATCGACTCCCTCCAACGCGCCGCGATGCGCTACCCCTGACCTAAAGGAACCTCATGAGACCGAACTATGTCTACGTCGCCAGCTCGTGGCGCAACGAATTCCAGGCCGGAGTGTGCGCCGCGCTAAAAGCCGCGGGCATCGATCACTACGACTTCAAGAACCCCGAAGGCGGCACCGGGTTCTCATGGAAGGAAGTCAAGACCGATGTCGACAGCATCGTGTTCTGCGAGCACTGCGCGCTCACCATCAAGCATTCAACGTTCGCTGGTCTCGGATTCTGGGAGCCCGACTGGAACCCGTCTGATGATCCGCAGATCTGGCGTCATGTCGTCACTGGTTACGGCTCGTGCTTCCTCGGCAACAACAAGTTCGCCTCACCATCCAAGGGTTCCGACTGGGAGGAAGTCGATAAGTACCTCCGCATGATCGAGCACCCTCGTGCGCTCGAAGGGTTTGCCGCCGACTTCGCCGCAATGGAGCAGGCCGACACGTTCGTGCTTGTACTGCCGTGCGGCAAGTCGGCGCACCTCGAACTCGGCTGGGCGGTCGGCGCCGGCAAGCGCACCGCCATCCTACTCGAAGACCCAGTGGAGCCCGAGCTGATGTACAAGATGTGCGACTACCTCGCGCCGACGCTCATCAATCTCCTGGGCTGGTTGGGAGTGGAGGATTGATGAACGTCTTGGAACAAGCCATGGAGCTGTGCTCCGTCCCTGGGTGCACGCGACGATCGAAGTGTCGCGGATGGTGCGGGGCACATCACGAACGCTGGCGAATGCATGGGGATGTTCAGGCGGATCGACCGGTAGGCAAGCTGCCTCGGTCGGCTTGCCTGGCGTGCGGGAGCGAGGTTCGTCGGTCCACTAACCAATATTGCAGCCAGCGCTGTTCGAGCCTCCACCGGGATGCGGCCGCCACCCTTCGCTCCCTGGAGGTTCATCCGCGTTCGGTGCCCGTAGGGACGGAGCGGATGCGGGTTCATTCGAAAACGGGGGACACCCGCGTTTGGGTCAAAGTCGCCGAACCACACACTTGGAGGCCCAGGGCGGTCGCCGTCTGGGAAGCCACCCACGGGCCACTACCAAGGGGCATGATCGTCCATCACAAGAATCGTGACGGCCTGCATGACCAAATCGACAACCTCGAAGCGATGACCCGCGCTGAGCACCTCGAGGAACACCGTCAGGAACTGACGGAGGCGAAGCGATGACTGTCTACGCATTCGATCCGGCCCGCACCACCAACGCGCAAGCAATCGTCGATTGTGTCACCCTCGGCTATCTCGATGCTGAGGTGCCGACAATCGACGCGACAGCAAACTCCGGCAAATTCTGGAACCTGTGGCAACCCGAGAACCTCATCATGTCGGACCTGGACGAACGCTTCGCCACCGACTTCCACTGGGACTTCCTGGATCTCCCGCTACTTGACAACAGCGCTCCCCGAATCGTCTTCGACCCGCCCTACAAGTATGTCGGCACGTCAGCTCATGCTCTCGACGGGAACTACGGCATCAACGAGTACCTGTCTGTGGCCCAGCGGGATGGACTGATCTGCGGCGGGGCCGTCGAGTGTGCGCGAGTGTTGGCCCGCGGCGGCCTGTTGTTCGTCAAGGTTCAGGACCAGGTTGTCTCGGGGCAGAAGCACTGGCAACGCCGGATGGTTGTGGACGCCCTGACGCATCTCCGATTGAAGGATGAACTTCACGTCTCCGGCTACCGCGCTCAGCCCGAGGGACGACGACAGCTCCACTCAGCATCCAATGTCAGCACCTTGATGGTGTTCGAGAAGGGCAAGTCGTGAACGAGTACAAGCGCAAGCTGACCAACGACCAGGTCGTCATGCTTCGGAGTCAGGCGGCCCACGGCGTCACTCAGGTCGAGTTGTCCCGCCGTTTTGGGGTCGCCGGCGCGCAGGTGTCCCGGATCGCCCGCGGGCTCCTCTATGCCGACGTCGGCGGCCCGATCACCGAAGCGAAGCTGCCGTGCAGCCGATGGGAGGGACTCGACCCGATGTTCTGGTACGCCCGACAAGGTAGACCGTGGGCGGAGGCGAAGCATTGCCTCCAGATGGTACGCCGGAGGGCCCGGGCATGAGGTGGGCCGTCACCGCCAACTGTCTCGACTGCCATCACGTGGCAACCTGGGTTGACGTGCTGAACAAACATCGCAAGGCAACCGTCGCGCAAAGGCAGGTTTGGGCGGACACGCATTACGGGTTAACCGGCCACCACCGTTTCCGGTTCGCGACGACCGAGATCACCGACGTCTCGGTCGCCCACCTTCCACTGGATCCCAATCAAGGTCTTCTCACTGACGACGAGAATTACTCGACTTTCCATCTGGGTGGCGAATCGTGAACTGGGTGATCGGTGCCAGCGTGTTTGTTGGTGCTGGCGCGGTGGCGTACATCGCTATGGTGTTCATCGGTCGCCTGGTCGGCGAAGATGATGATTGGAGTGAGCCGTGAAGCGGTTCCGGGCGATGCGCGATCCGCGGCACCAGCTTCATTGGTGGCGCGTGTTCGACACCGAGGAGATGGTGTGGATGAGTAGCTGCGTCGACATCAGCCGTTGGAAAGTCGCTACCGCAGCTCGAGGCATGAACCGTGTCGACCGGAAACATCCGGGACGGCGCGCCGACAGCTATCTTCGAACACAGTCGCAAGCATCCGGTTAGTCGCTATCAGCCCGTGTGAGTCGGGACGCGATGAAGGGACCGCAGGAATTTGACTTTTCCACCTGTTGGTCGGATGCTCCCCGGTCGCATGCGCTTGGTCGTGCGACCGGGGCGACACCTTGAACCTCTAGTTCAGGTTGAACCCTCAGCCGGATGCGGCGCGAGTTTGCCGGCGTCACCCGCGGCGAGTTCGTCGATCCCGTGTTTGCGGTTGATGTCGGAGAGCGTGTCGAAGACGAACTGGCGGTCACTGAACGCACGGCCACCGGTCACGCAGAGTCGCATGGGTTCTCCTCGGTGATGCAGTGGGTGACCGCTGTGAGCTCAATCTCCTCAAACTCCGGGCATGGCGGCGGCGGGCCAAGTGGGCAGCGGCCACGCTTGACGCGCCACCACCACCGAAGCCGATAGACGTACCAGCCGACCAGACAGTCACGTAGCGTTCTCATGGTCCCCACCTTGTCACGCTCGTCAACGGATACGACGCGACCCATTGCCTGTCGTTGTAGCGCTGATGGGTGATGACAAGAACGCCATGGTGAGCCACAGCGAAACAGTCCGGATGATGCCTCTTCTCACCGTTCGTCAACTCAACGGTCATGGATTTTCAGCTTTGCGGAGGACAGCGACAACGGCATCATCAGGGAACGCGAGATAGTTGGCGAACGTCGCCCTGATTTCGTGGAGTAGTTCACACGCTTCGTTCATCCAGGTCTTCAGTTCGCCGTTGACTTCGGACGATTCCTCGCGCTCCATCGTCCGAATGTTCTCGAGGTGCTCGATCTGGTCGGCGGCGTCCCGAAGGATCGCGGCGAGACCCGGGAGGCGGATGCCAGGATCGTCGAGGGCAGTCGCCAGATCCCGCAGATCGTCGACGCGGGCGCTCACTTCAGCCCGAAATCTGCGAGGAGTGCTGCGCCGGCGCTCGAGGTGTCGACTCCGTGTGCCGCCGCTGCCGCCTTCGGGTCGGAGCGCGTCGACTCGTTGATGTGTTTCTGCACGAGCCGGTCGACGTAGTCGCGTGGACTCAACCCGTCTTGCCGGGCGAGTACGACGAGGACGTCATGCATGTGGACTGGGAGACGAAACGCAATCGAGTCTCCCTTCAAACGAGGTCGGCTCATTGGCTGGTCTCCTTCGGTTTGGTGGTCTGGTAGCACGTGTAGTCGACTTGTTCGAGCTGGAAGGGCTGCTCGAGGCTGGCGTTGTAGCGATCGACGGCGTGGCGGGCGCCTTCCCAATGCCCGTAGTCGTCGATGATCAGGATGCCGCCGGGGGAGAGCAACGGGTAGAGGTAGGTGAGTTCGTGGAAGGTGGATTCGTACCAGTCGGTGTCCAACCGGAGCACCGAGATCCCGCCGGGTACATGCATCGGGATGGTCTCTTCCACCGGGCCGGGCACGAGGCTGAGTAAATCGGCGGGATAGCCGGTCGAGGTCATGTTCGCTGCCACTTCATCAATGCCGGCAATCGCCCACACATGATCGGTTGGTTTCGCTGCGGCCAGGATTTCGGCCGCGAAGTGCCCGGCATGGGTCCTGTCGATCTCTGCGGGCTTCGTCATCCCTTCGAACGTGTCGTACAGCCAGAGCGGTCGGTGCTCACCGTCGCACATCGCGGTGATTGCCATCGCCATCGCGCAACCACCTTTCCACACGCCGCATTCGACGAAGGCGCCGGGGATGCCGGAGGCCAGGACGTGCTCGACGGCTCGGCAGGTCGCGTTGAGACTCTTACGCGACGTCATCGTGAAATCCTGAAGCTGCGCGTAGAGGTCGTTCATGGCATGCGGACCCATTCGATGTCGAGTTCCATCGGTCGGCGGCGGTGCGAGTATCCGAACATCCCGGACTCGATCAGCTTCAGCGCTTCTTCGCAGTCGGCACGGGTCTCGTAGCCGAGGCTATTGCCGAGCGAATCGTCGACACCGCGCAGTCCTTCGACGGTGTCGATCAGCGTGTAGATGACGGTGTTCCGAAGGTTGAACGGCTTCGTCGCGACCACCCAGCGGCCGTCAATGGAGACGGCCTGGATCTCGTAGGAGTTGTGCTCCGCGAGGAACTTGACGCGATCTCCGACCTTCATGGCGTCCACCGCCAGATCCGTTGCGCGCCGCGTGCGGGGATCGGGTCGCAGTGGCCAGCGCCGTCACAAACCGGACAGTTGTGATGATGTCCGACCCATCCACCGGCGCATCCGTCGTCATCACATCCGGTTCCCCAGCACCATGGGCAGCGCGCCTGGGTGCTGGCCGCGTCCTCGATCAGCCAGGCGTAGCGGCCGGGCGTGAAGTCGCCGTACGGCGTCTGTCCTGGGTACTCAACGTGATGAGAGTCGGCCGTCATGACATGGACATCGCCGTGGACCGTGGCGATCGCGAACGCCCCGGCGCGCATCTCCGGATCTGCGACGATCAGGTAGCTGGCGGTGATGCGGCCCGACCCGACGATCGCACCGAGCGGCAACGGGACGTGTTGCGACCGGTCGAAGCGAGCAGCCCCCCGAACCATTACCACATCGCCATTGGCCAGTTCGACCATCTCGTAGTCGCCGATGCGGGCAAAGTCCTTTGGCTTCCGCCGTGTGGCGTGGAAGGCGATCCGTTCGCCGATGAGTGCGGGTGGGCACGGCCACGAGCGTGTCTCGAACCGCTTCACCATCGAGACTGCCGGGCAATGCGTGCTGTGCGGTAGATCCGACATGAACGAATACGGTCGGCAGTCGCATGGTTGGCGGGTGACACACAGTGACGCCCACGGCTGATGGAGGCTGACGACTTTCATGCCGGTGCCGTCCATCCACCTTCGGCGACGATGTCCGTCGGTAAACCGGCTGTGGGGTCACGGGGTGGGATTTCTTCGAGCAGGACGCCGAGTTCTTCGAGCGCGTCGTCGGTGACGGCGTCGAGGTTGCTGGAGCGGATGACGTCGTTCATCTTGCGCTGGAAGGCGAGGATCGCCTGGTCGCGCTCAGGGGTCGGGGCGGGCTCGGTGCCGGTGAAATAGCTGATGCCGCCGCGGACTCCTCCGAACGCCGGCAGGCTGGAGGCGATGGAGCCCTCGCGATGGTCGACGTGTTCGCGTTCTTGTCGCATCGCGAGGACGTTCTTGGCGTAGCGGCGCAGCTTGGCGAGCTGGCCGGTGTCGACGAGTTTGCGGAGGTTGTAGAGGTCGATCGGGTCGATGGTCATGGGATCACCTTGGTTGCTTGGGTTACGTGGTTGGCGAAGGCGCCGCGGGCGGCACGACGGCTGTCGTGCGAGTCGCTGGCCCAGCCGCATGTGCAGCGGGCGTTCCAGCGGGCGTTCCAGCGGGAGAAATGGGTGAGTTTGAGAATGTGGAGGGTCATGGGATGCGCTGCCAGCCGTACTCGGCCATGATCTCGGTGTCGACGACACGGATTTCGTCGAGATCTCGCATGAAGATGAAGATTGGGCAGGTGAGCCCCTCCGAACGCAACCAGCCGGAGATGGCGTCGACCATCTGTTGGGCGCCGTCGGCCAACCGGGACGGGTCGTCGCTTTTGATCGCGAGGATGAACGGCCCGTCGGGGATCGGCATGGCTTTGAGTTGGTCGAGGATCATGGTTCGAGCGCGTGGCATCGCATCTGGAACCCAGGCGAATCCATCGGGTAGGTCTTGACTTCTCCGGTGAACGTCCAGCCCGGGTAGTCGCGGTTCCGGTAGTTGATGAGATATTCGAGGGCCTCGCCTTGGGTGTCGCCGGCTGCGACGAGTTCGACGGTCCGTTTCGTCTTCGGTTGTCTGGCAAGAACGGCTCGGGCCGCTTTGATGTAGTCGGGGGCAGCGGATGCCTTGTTGGGCCAGCCCGTGGCATCGTTGATGGCGATGGTGCGAATGTAGGCGCAGAGTTCTTCGAAGTCGTGGGGGAAGGCGTCGCCGATCATCTGGGCGATCTCGTGTTCCTGGTTTGGGGTGAGGATGGGGGTCGGGATCATGGGAATTCCTTTCGGGCGATGTCGGAGCCGGGAGACACGCGGGCTCGAGGTGCGGGTTCGAACTGGGGTTGCTGGACCGGGTTGTGATCTTCGACGGCTTTGGCGAGCCGGTTGAGTGCCTTGACGGCGTCGCGGCCGAGGCTGTAGAAGTCCCGAAGCGTGGCAGTGTTCACGTCGTCTCCTCGAGCGCTTCGAGCAGGGCGGCGCGAGCAGTGTTGTACTGCGCCAAGGTTTCGGCGCCGACGGAGTTCCCGTAGCGGGCGCGGGCGTCGATGTAGTTGCCGCGGAGTTCCCACAGTTTCACTTGCCGTTCGGATTCCAGGTAGTCGGGGCTCGTGAAGATCGCCTGGAAATCGGTGTTTGTGAAGGCTTTCTGGGTGGCATCGTCGACGGCTTCGCGGACGACGGGGGTGATGGCTTTGAGGGCTGCTGCTTCGGCGATGCGGCGGAGTGCTTCGTCGACGGTCATGAGTTCTCCTTGAAGCAGGTGTGGCAGGGTCGGGCGAACAGGTCGGCGTGTTCGCGTCGCAGGTAGGCGGACCACCAGCGCTGGTTTTTGTCGCGCCACCCGCAGGCCATGACGGGGACGTTCTGACGGTCGACGAACTCGACGTTCGTGAGCCGGTGGTAGACGGGGCATGGTTCGTCGGTCATCAGGATGACGACCCGCTGGATGCTCATGAGGTCTCCTTGTCGGCGGCTCGAACAGCGTTTTCGAGGGCGGCGAGCAGGGTGGGTCCGTTGAACCATTCGCCGTCGAGCCCGGAGTCGGTATTGATGAAGTGGATGCCCCAGTCGTTGTGCCACATCACCTCGCCGAGGAAGTAGGTGCCACTTCGCAGCCAGGCCAGCAGGTCGTCGACTTCGACACGGTCGGCGGTTCGACGCTCGCCGTCGTCTTCACGGTCAGCGGTGATCCATTCGTCTTCGCTGTTGTGGCTCTGGAAGTCGGGGTTGCGGCGCCACCCGATGATTTCGGCGATGGTGCGGCCGGTCATCACGGCTTCTGGCGTGTTGCTCGATGAGTTCGTTGCGGTGTCGATCGTGATTCCGGCGATGCGACGATCTGGGGTGGTCATCGGGGTTCTGCCGGGACGGGTCCGTCGGCGTTGTGGATGATGGCGGCAGCCTTGCGGTGTTTGCAGTCGGTTTGCCACAGCCAGCGGGAGATGCCGTTGAACAGGTCGTGGCAGCGGCGCAGGATGTAGGGCGCACTGCATTCGCCGCAGACCGGCCAGATCTCGGGGTCGGGTTGCGGATTCATGAGGTCTCCCGGTCGTGCCAGCGTTGGCGGGTTTCGGATTTCAGCCAGCGATCTCTGAGCCATATGACGCCGGGGCCGACCATGGCAGCCCAGAACAGGGCTTGGGGGATGGTGTCCGGGACGTAGCTGGAGACGACGAGTCGGTCTTCGGGGGTCACGGTCGTTTGGCTTCGTATTGTTCGATGCTCACATCGCCTCGTTCGATGATCAGAGTCTCGGCGACGACGTTGTCGACGAGGTCGCCGATGCTGAAGGTTCCGGAGGCTTCGCGTTGTTCGAGATCGAATCCGAGGCGGACGGCCTTGGCACGGAGGAGGTAGGCGATGCGTCGGCCCGAGGTGGGTTGGGTCATGGTTGGTCCTTTGAGTAGTCGAGGGTTCCTTGGAAGGGCGTGTGGTCGGGTTGGGTCACCGCTTCCTCCGTGACATCGTTGCGCCGACCATGATTCCGAGTGTTGAGCCAAGGGCGGCGGCTCCGAAGTCGTTGAAGATCAAGGCGAGCACTGCTGAGCCCAACCAGACGAGGATGCCGACCGCGGCTAGTCCGACGATGATGTCGCGGCGCTTCGTGGTTGGTCGAATTGCTTCGGGCGGTCCGGCCGCTCGGGTGACAGCCCGTTCGAGGTCATGATCCTTCGGCATCCCACCATCCTACCCGTTCCCGGTCCCGTATACAAGGGATTCTCGTAATTCCTCATGGGATCTGCTATCATGCCTGTATGACCACTCCCCGCAGAAACGTCACGTTCTCGATCCATCCGGAGATCCTCGAGCGACTCGCGCTGGCCGCGCAAGCCGAAGGCCGCTCCAGAAGCAATCTGGTCGAACGTATAATTCTTTCGGCCTTGCCGGCCTACGAACCGTGTCAGGTTCACGCCGACGGCCAACATCGATGGAAGCCGCTCGAGACAGGCAGTGATTCCGCACCGACCTGGGTCGAAGATGATGCTCCGATCGACCTCGAATGAGCCCTGTAGTCGATACGACGACGAAACGTAGTACGATCGACGACATGCCCGCCAAACAGGTCACCAGCATCCGCCTCAGAGACGAAGCCATCCACTACCTCGACACCCTCGCCCGACTCGCCGACCGAAGCCGATCCAACACCCTCGAACGCCTCATCGCAACCCACAAACCACCCGAAGGGCTCGGCCAAGCAGAACGAACCTGCCGCGACGCCCACAAAGCCCTCCTCGCCGCCCGCAACCCCGAAAACCCCTGATAGCGGACCGAACCGCCCACGAACCGCCCACGAACCGTCCCAGCTCCGACGAAAACCGCTCGAAACCTCCCAGAAATGCGTCAAACCGCCGTGCTACGCGCAGAATAGGCCATCTACCAGCCGTTACGTACCGTCCTACGCTACGCCAACGGACCGTAAAAGGCTGTGGAAAGTGAAGGGGACGCGCCCCTTCCCTGGCCTCCTTCGATGCGAGACCGGTGCGAAACGTCCTGCGAAACGGAAACCGCAACGACGCGACCGCGGAAGAGACGGT
>Ga0193708_1000003_pt1 | contig 67506 bp, 114 predicted proteins | sample H3c1metaG_FD_160570 | JGI IMG/M metagenome (GOLD analysis project Ga0193708, IMG submission 160570) | Soil microbial communities from a riparian zone of the East river system, Colorado, United States - H3c1 | ecosystem: Environmental > Terrestrial > Soil > Riparian zone | place: USA: East...
GCATGGAACCAAGCACTGACCCGGACCCGGACACAGAGCCGCAGCCTGCACTCTATCTCTACGGGTTCCGTGACCCCGTCACAGATCGCATCAACCCCACGCTGCTGGCCAAGTTCATCATGGGTTCAGATGAACCGATTGACGTCGAGCTAGGGCGCGCCATCCGCGCTGAGCTGATGGCGATGGAGCGCTACCGCGGGGTGATACTCGATGCGGTGCACCGTGCTTGCGCCACGTACCTAAGCGCAGCGTTCGATAACGTGGCGCCCATTGAACATCCAGTGACTGACGTCACGGCTGCCTTCTGGCGCGGCTATGCGCAAGGCAAGTACGAAGCCTATTGCAATGCAGCGGGTGTGCTTGCAGACATTCAAGTGATGGCAGCACTCGCAGTCGAGATAGGTAAGCAGGATGAGCAAGCAACTGAAGAAGGTGCGCCGATGGGACAGCATCGATGACGTGGCACGCGATGCCTACGAAGCGTATGCACAGGCGCTGCGCGACACGGGTGCGACCATGCCAACGTGGAAGGAACTGCAAGCGCGCACGCGTCAGGCGTGGGCAACCGGTCAATGTGTCGTGCTGGCGAAGGCGCACCGCATCATCGTGGAAGACATGCAAGCAGAGCTAGTGAAGAGCGTGCAAGACAACTGCAGGAACCTAGGGATTGAAATCGAATGACACTCACCAAGCTAGAGGACCTTCCGCCGTATGGCACCACGCCATGCAATGACCCGGGTCACGCACCGCCATCGCACCTGCTGATGGAACCAGGGACCTACCAGTGGAAATGCCAAGCGTGTCTGCACGTGGTGCAGTTCCGAGTGACCGGGGTCAGCTTGAGTGGCGAGCGTGCAGGCAAGGTCATCGTAGGGACTAACCGATGAGCAAGCTGATTGAGCTGCTGCCGCTGATGACGGATGGCGAGACTGCGCACTTTCGCCGCAGCAGCAGCACGGACAGCGATGCGCGGCAGTTGGAAGTCAACGCGCGTGATGTGCTGGTCTGGGATAAGGACCGCGCACTGTTCACGATTGAACGCACCTACGGCATGCCGCACGATTGGCATATCGCGTTTGAGCTGGATGCATATGACTGGGTCTGGGTGCGTTGCGGATGAAGGTGGACCCGCATAGTGCAGAGCGGTTCATCCTGATTGGCTGCCATGATGCGATGAGCGGACCCACCGCGATGCGTCTGCATCTGCATCCAGAGGAGCGCGCGCAGTGGTATGCGCAGGCGCTGGCGTTCCTCAATGACACGGTCAAGTATGACTCCACCACCTGCACCGTGTTCGTGCAGCCTGACTATCGGAGCTGGCCGCAGACGCAGGCGATCGTGGAACTGGTCAGCGCGCACTACAAGCAGGCGCGCCTGAACCAGCACACGGTGGAAGCGATTGGTGCGCGGCAGGGCACGAACTTCGTGCGGAACCTCAAGCGCGTGATGCTTGCGGATGAGCGCATGCGGGACCTGCGTCAAGGGCTGACGCACATGACGGGGCAGACCTGCGTCATCGTGGGCGCTGGCGTGTCGCTTGAAGAGAGCACTGCGCTAGTGCGCCTGCACCGCGGACCCATCATCGCAGTCAACACGTCCGCGGGTGCGTGCGCGCAGGGTGACGTGCATCCGGACGTGGTGGTCTGCACTGAGAGTAAGCCCGTGGTGGAAGGCATCGCGCGGATGAACCACAGCTCTAGTCACTTCGCCATGGACATGACCGGTCACCCGGACAACTGGCCTGACGTTGAGAATCTGTACGCACCGAACCCGCTGCTGTGCTTTGTGAACACCGAACCCAATCTTATCCCGTATGCGCAGAGGCTGGGCATGTTGCCGCTTGCGTACGGGTCAAGCTGCACCACTGCGGCTGTGTCGATGGCTCTGTCGCTGGGTGCTGACCGCGTGCTGCTGGTGGGTCAGGACTGCAGCTTCAGGCTGGACGCTGAGCAGTCTGACCAGCGGCTGCTGCGCGCACGTATGTACGCCAGCGGCTGCCCGTATGAAGAGACTACGGTAGCTATCGACACCATCCACAAGCGTGCGCTGATAGAGAAGCCCACGGTGGGTGAGTTTGAGCAGGATGTGATCGCAGTGCCTGGTCACAGTCACTGGACTAAAGACCACCAGCCAGTAGGGGTGGCATGGACCACGCACGGGATGCTGAGCTTTGCCAACTGGTTTAGGGACCAGCCTGAAGACGTGCGCAAGCGCATCGTGAACTGCACTGCAAGCGGCGCCATCATCGATGGCATCGAGCATGCCCCGCTGCGTGACTGCATCGACAGTGGCAGACCCGAGCCATACCGGCTGAACCCTAACAGACAGCAGCTAGAGGCCGGGGACTTCAGGCGCAGCGCTGGCAAGGTGTATCGCCACCTGCAAGGGATGGCGAGGCACGGGCGCACGCTGCACTGCACTGATGCGGAGATCATCGAGTGGTCAAGGCGCCATCCCATCCTTGGCATGTGGACAGCACCTGAGCGGCTGCGCATGCGTCGCTTGGATCTGAGCATGGAAGAGCGTGGCCACCGGATGGCAGCCGCCATCAGGCAGGCGTGCAGAGATATCGTTGCGGTAGGGGAAGAGACAGATGGAAGAGCGAATCAACCTGAGCGCTGATGCGGACGATGCGCAGACTGAAGCGTGGGCGCAGCGGGAAACCAAGCGCGTGCGTGAAGCGGCGCACGGTGTGCTCGACGCGTTCCTTGACCAGGTACTTAGCGAGTCACCGCGCGTAGGCGATGGCGAGCAAGGCAAGCTGCAGCTGATTGCGTACTGTGATGATGGTGTGGTGCTCAGCGTGTTTGCGTGTAGCTCGATTGAGAAAGGACTGTGAGTCATGGCCATCCAACCAGACCTAGTCATCCCTATTGAAGTGCTTGACCTGTGTCAGCAGGCAGCCGGTGAGCTGGGCTTAGCGTTCTACGTGGACCACGCAGACCCCGCTTACCTGGATGATGACTACGCAGCTCCCGCGCACTACGTCAACCTGGTTCTGCGTGGTCCGGTCCGTGGTGAGACGCTTGAGTGCACGTTGCCGATTGACCGGCTGCTGCGTGACTACAATATGGGCGTGGTTCAGGACGCAGTGAAGACGTGGCTGAGTCACACGCGGGATAGCATCCGCCGCATCCAGGAAGGCAGGCACTGATGAAGCGCGCGCGCATGGATGGTGAACGTCGAGCGCATCGCAAGCGGCTGTGGTGGTTGCATCGGCTGCGGCTGTGCACTCGTCACTGCCCCGGTTGCTATGAGCAGAGGGCCAAAGCCAAGGGGAAGCAGTGATGGAAGAGTCTAGCCACTGCGTACACGGTTATCACGTGGACTGGATCTGTCCCGCGTGCGAACGCGCGAACGATCCGATGGCGGACATGGATGCGGATGCAGTTGCAGCGCAGTGGGACCATGACTTCAGTGGTAGCGATGGCACAGCGCAGACGCAGACCAACGTATGCAAGCGGTGCGGCTTCGATGCAGTGAAGGACCCGCACCGCAACTGCCGTGTGGGGTCAATGGCGTGAGCCTGCCTGCCCCGAACCCTCGCACGTAGATCGATCACCGATGGCGAAGAAGTCCAAAGCAAAGCGCGCACGCAGCCCCACCGTGGTGGGCATCGGGCGCTACAAGTTGAACCCCACCCTGCGTGCGAACATCTGCAAATTCCTTGCGTACGGGGTCAGCGTCGAGTGCGCGGCTGAACAAGAGGGGGTGACCAGCCAGACGTTCTACGCATGGCTGCGACGGGGGCGCACCGCCATTGCCGACGCACGTGCGGCATGGGACGCGCAGCACCCGGACACGGACCCCGATGAGGCGGACCTGTTGGCGCTGATTGACCCGGTGCGCTTGGAGTTTGTGCACCTGGTGACTGAAGTGCAGCGGGCGTATGCGCGCGCTGAAGGGGGCTACACCAGGCACATCCACCAGCAGGCTGCCAAGGACTGGCGTGCTGCAGCGTGGTGGCTAGAGCGGCGTAGACCGATGCACTATGGCAGCCGCGCTGAGCTGCTCATCGAGCATGAGGACCGCGCGCCTGCGTCGATGACCAATGCAGAGATGGTAAGCGAGTTGCAATCCCTTGGTTTCGTGCAAGCCACCGTGGTAGAAGCAGCCCCATCCGCGAATGACAACGGGCATACGCCTGACCTACGCAGGCTAGGCGCAGCCGATGGTGGGGACGATGACGCAAGGCGAGAGCAAACCGGCTGAGCTGTGTCCTGATGACGCAGCCGCGCACAGCAAGGAACGTGACCGGCGCTTACGGGAAGCGCTGGTAGCGTGGTTGAGTGACGTCATCACGCGGGATGCTGTGGCACGCAAGCGGGTGCGGCCATGACTGACCCGTGCCCTGAGTGCGCGCGCTGGCAGGCTGAAGCGAATAAGATGCTGGACCAACTGCGGCGGGTCCAAGCAGACGTGGAGCTGCACCAGGCACAGCACGCTGCACTACAGGCTGAGTCTGACCGGCTGCGTGAAGAGCTGGGTAGAACGGCTGGGCTGATTGAGGCGGTGGCTGAACGCGCGCTAGCGAAGGCCGCAGAGGGACGGCCATGAAGAAGCCCGCACCGTGCCCCCATGGAGGGAACTACACCGCTCAACACTGCACGCAGTGCGAACTGGATGCGCTGCGTGCGCTGCTGCTGGCTGAGCTGGATGAGTCGCGTGCATCGGCTACCGCGTGGTGCCGCAAGGCGCTGCACGAAGCGGATGCGCGCATCCACGCCGAACGCATGGCGGACCTGAAGGTCAACGCCTACCGCGCTGAGTTTGAGAAGGCGATCGATGATGGGCGGCTGAGCTACGGCAAGTCCGCCAAGCAGTGGCTGAGTCAGCTGCGCGCCATCAAGCTGCAGGTGCACGCGATGGTGGATAAGTTCATCGGCAACCCATCGCAGGGCAGGCTGGTGGCCATCCCCCCGGACCTGCACTCGCTGGTGCTGCTGGTTGATATGGTGTGGCTACCGAACGATACGGTGGACACGGTGATTGACATGGATGCGGATGCAGTCGCACTGCCAACGGGGGCGCACGTCGATGACTGACCCACGCATCGATGCATTGCTACTGCTGCACACCGGTCACTGCGATGGACCCGGGATCCTCTGCTCTGGATGCATCATGACCGCTGAGATCAGACGGCAGCACACTGAAATCATAGGGCTGCGCGCTGAGCGCGATGAGCTAAAGGTGCAGGTGACAGAGTGGGAGCTGCAAGCGGTGCGTGATGGGCTGCTGTGTCCGGGTGACTTGGAAGGCAGCACGCCATGACTAGACCACGGCCAGCACCTGAGAACGTGGAGCAAGCAATCAAGTACGTGGACGCTGAAGTAGCGGACGTGGGTGGACCCATGCGCCACTCACTGCAGGAAGCGGAATGGTTAGTCGATGAAGTGCGCGCGCTGCGTGCAGACCTAACCTGCATGCGCGCACGGACGCTGGTGCTGCACGGCTACGTCGAGCGGCTGCGCGATAGCAAGCACCGCACCTGTGACTGCCCTGAACGCGTGCTCTTCTTCATGGAGAATGAACCGTGACCGACCCCGATAGCGTGGACGCTGTGCTTGCAGAGGTAGTGCGCAACGATGGCTTCAGCGGCAAGGGACGCGCAGGCAAGTGCGCCATGGTGCTGGCCGATGAAGTGGTGCGGCTGCGGGAGTTGGCAATCACAGAGCTGGATCGCCTGAAGCAGGTGACCGCTGACGTCAAGCAGCAGTGCGCCAGACTGGAGGCGAACTACGTGCGTGACATGGATGCGGCGAACCTGCTTGAAGTCATCCAAGCCAACCACACCGCATGGCACGCAGTCCGCATCCACGCGCAGGCCATCGAGCGAGGGGAAGGTACGAGTCTCGCGCAACAGGGACAGATGCCGCGCCTGATATGCCTGCGTGCGGACGCCATCGTGGACCTTGCAGATGCAGCGCTCAAGCTTGCCTATGACGTGGGTGCAGTGGAGCTGATTGGACCTGAAGAGCTGATTGAAGAGCCAGCAAAGGACACAGACCATGGGACCGATTGAAGAGTTGATTGAAGCAGCGGGTGCGGTGGTGGATGAAGCCCTGCAGACCGATGACGCTGAAGCAACCCAGCGCATGCACCGGCTGCGCGTTGCGAGACAACGTGCACACCATGATCAGTTCCGCACTGAGCATGAACTAATGGAGCTGGTGAACAGACGCGGCCAGCTACTGTCCCTCTATGGCCAGCGCATCGATGTGCTGTGGGGTGCATTGGAAGAAGTCAGCGCACTGTGCGCACGCTGGACTAAGCAAGCGGATGCACGTGAGAACCCAATATCAAGCTTGCTCATCATGTTGATGGTCAGCGAGGCGGTGGGTGTGCTGAACAAAGTGGAAGGCGATAACCGGTGCTGGGATGTGCGCGATGCACTGGGTGGTCCACCCGTGGTGCGCGACAGGACCGAAGGACTGGCTGACCTTCAGCGTGAACTGCTAGAGCTGGAAGCGACTGACCCCGTGGTGGGTGCAGCAGCAGAACAGCTGCGCATGGCATCGGACCACGTGCGGGTAGCAGCCAGCTACGTGCAGCGCATCCAGCAGCTTGAGACTGCGAACGCTGAGCTGACTGAGCAGCTGGCAGCATCAGAGGCGGACCGTGTGGCCATGACCTATACGGTGAAGCCATGCGTGCGCTGCAAGGAACTGGAGTCCGAGTGTGACTTGCTCATCTGGGAGAATGAGCAGAGCGCGCGCGAACTGTGGAGTCATCAGAACGGGGTGACCATTGGTAGCGTGACCGATGCTCAGCGCGCTGAGCTACTGCGTCAACTCAACGGCGCACCGTCCATCATCTTGGCCGAAGACCATAACGCGCTACTGACTGACCTGCGCAAGCGGAACCTGCAAGCACTCGATGCACTGCACGCTGCGCGCAGAGAGAAGAAGCTTGCGGCCGATGAGCTTGACCGCGTGATGGTCATCGTCGGGAAGCTGCGGACCAACCATGCATGGGTGGGTGGTGTGCTCGATGCGCTGGCGCATGGGAACCGCATGGATGCAGCGCCTCTGATCCAGGGGTCACGTGGTCAGGTGGACATGCTCAGCAATCAGCAGCTGCTGGCTGGTAGGGCACGCTTGGAGTGCACGTGCGGCCACCCACCCGCATCGCACACCGGTATCGCTGGCGTATGCGCAGACTGCACCGCGTGCACGGGATACGAACCATGAAGATAGACATGACGCTACTGACGCACGCGCACATCACATATCAGCAGCTAGCACAACACTTCTGTGACCAGGGTCTACCCACTAATGTGATGCTGGTGCTGGCTGCGCTAATCGTGGTGAGCGAGGCAGAGTCACGCACGATCGATGCTGCACTCATCGACGTCCGAGACTTGGCGGTAGAACTGATGTCTGTGCCCGAAGACGTCAGCAAGCCAGGGGTGGTGCTGTCATGATCAAAGCAGGTGGTGACATCGGGGGACGCAAGCTGATGCTGCTGGGTCTGTCCACGCTGAACCTGCAGCGATTGCAGGAAGGCAAGCCCATCAAGTTCGCAGGTGAACCGTTCGGCTTCGCTGGCGAAGTGGTCATCGTGTGGGGTGAGACTGAAGAAGCGATTGCGCTAGAGCTGAAGGCTTCGGGGCTGTCACTGCCTGAAGCGTTGCCTGAACCACCACGTGAAGGCGCGTGCCCTGAGTGTCATCAGTTCGATGAGTATCACAAGATGGACTGCACTCGTCGACGCAAGGCCAAGCCATGACTGACGCATGGAGCGTTACCGCTGGCGACGTCATCCAGCTAGACCCGGAACACTCGGCTGGGTGGGGACCACTGCTGTGCTATGCGCTCCACGCTGAGAAGCGTGGCGAGCCACCCAGCCAGATGTTCCTGCGCGTTGACCACGGTGGCTACGTGGTGATTGGCAAAGCGCAGTGGGTAGCTGCACCACGGGGGGATGGCGATGAAGAAGCTTGAAACGCGCACCTGCCCTGAATGTCACATGGGCAAGGTGCATAAGCTTGGCTGCAGTAGGCGCGGGGAGCGGCTGCTCACTGAAGCAGAGCGTATCGAAAGGCTAGAGCGCACGGTGGTCAAACTCACGCACGCATGTGACCTGCTGAACGCGCGTATGGATGGGCAGGCTGACATGATGCGGGACCTGCAGCGGATCGGTGATCTGATAAGCGAACTACCCAAGGGGGATAGCGATGACCGAAGCACCACGTGAAGGCACCTGCCCCGAGTGTCGCTTATTGAAGAAGGAGTTGGCCCTAGCCAAAGCGTGTGCGGATGCAGCTGGGTCGCAGATGCTGGACCTGCAGCAGGACTGCATAGCAAGCGTCAAGCTGCTGACCGAACTACGTGATGCAGCTGCAGCAGTGGCAGCGCTCATCCCTGCGCCCGATGCGTGGCCTGCACCGATGGACGTGGACAAGCTGCGGCAACGCGCGCAGCAGCTGCGTGAAGTGATTGGCAGGGTGCCGTGAAGAAGCCGAAGAAGCAGAGCGTAGGTAAGACGTCCGCGCAATACAGCCGGGACGTGGAACCCAGGTTCACTGACGCTGAGCTGAATGAAGCTACGGACAGAATCACCCGGCTTGCGTTCGCACTAATCCACGTGTGCCAGCGGCAACCCGCAGCGGATGTTGAGATGGCGCTGGTGATGGTGCTGGCCACCACGTTAGACAAGATGGGCATACCCCGCGCTGAGTGGATCCAGAAGATGAGCGGCGCCATCGTGGATGCACCCAACTTGGATGAAGTCGCCAGACGCATGAATGAAGCGACGCGTGCGGGGAAGGTATGACTAGGCCAGGTGACGACAACTTCGTGGGTGAGTGGCTCGGACCAGCGCTCATCACTGCGCTGGCCAGTAGCGCACTCATCGCGCTGACGTTTCTCATGGTGCGGTGCGACACGGATAAGGCGCGCATCCAAGCAGAGACGTTCAAGGCATGCGTGCAGGTGCACTCACCGTCTGAGTGCAAGCTGGCAACGATGCGTCAATCGGGGCATGACTGATGACTGATGAAGAGCAGCCCACAGACGATGTCATCGCGGATGACGCGGATGACGATGAGCTTGTCAGCCTGCCCATGCATGACGCGCTGCAGCATGCAGATGCAATCATCTTCGCTCTACGTGAGCAAGGCTACAGCGATGCGACTTCGCTGCTGGTGTTGGCATCTGCACTCACGTGGCGATACAGCTGCATCACGCTTGACCAGGATCTGCCGCTGGACCTGCTGTTCAAGAACGTTGACACAGCGCAGGCCATCATCAGGCAGCACACCATCAACAGGGCAGCTGAGCGCAAGGCTAAGGCGGACTGATGCGCGCGCTGACCCGGATGAAGGAACGGCTGCACCGTTGGTGGCATCGCGCGCCATCGGTCTGCTGCTGGGCGCTGTTCAACATCCCTCTTAGTGCAGTGTGGTTTTTCGGACCCACAGAACAGATACGCCATCTAGCGCGCGACGGGCTTATAGGGGTCAACCTGGTGATCGCCGTAGTCAGCAGCGTTCAGATAGTGCGGCTACGCATTCAGATGATACGCATCGCAGGCAGGATAGAAGCCTACGAAGAGATGACCGCACGCGCTGAAGAGATGTTGCGCGCGCGGTCATCGTCCCGGCAGCAGCCACCGAAGGACCACCGGGTGAACTGATGCGCTCAGTTCCGCAGCACCTGCTGTGCAATGCTTTCGAGCGTGGGCGGTGCGCTATCCCCGTTGCTTGTCCGCTTCAGCTCTTCCGCTGCAACCACGTTATCCACCACCCTAGCCGTCATCCACTCGGACAGCTGCGCACGGACTTCATCATCAGTCAGCGCATAGCGGTCAGCGATCACGGACACGGCTATGCGCTTCAACCTGAGTCTCATCAGGTCCGTGTCCGTGATGCGTGCGGCCGGGTCTTCTTCAGCCACCGGGGCATCCGCTTGCGCAGACGTGCCGTCCTCCGGGACGTCCGCACCGAAGCGCGCGCGAAAGGCTTCAAGCTGTCGGTTGACCGTGGTGTAGCCGATTTTGTATTTCTTGCTGATGGCGAACCTATGGACTTCGCCGTTACTCAGCGCCTGCAGGTCTGGAGTGGTGATCGTGGGTCTAGGCGCGGCATCGCTGCGTGGTCTACCAGGCCTGCGTCTTGGTTCAGTGCTGACCGTGGTGCCGCCCCTTTCAGGAAACGCAGGACCACTGGGCGCAGTGCGCTGACTGGGTTCCTTCCAAGCCTTACCAGCCTTCTTCTTCAGCACGTCATACGCGCGTTTGCCGTGTCGCTTGTAGCCATAGCCAGCCTGCCAATGTGGATCTACTCCATGGCGGTGGGCGCCTATCATCTGTTCTACCCGAAAGTAGAGACTGGCAGGTGCAATGCTCAGATGACGGGTCAACGTGGCCAGCGGGAAGTCCCCGCGGATGACACGCAGGATGTCATCGTGCGCGTTGTTGATCCGTCGCTTGGTTTCATGACGGTCAAGCTTCGGTGCAGCACGCAAGCGTGGGACACCATGGCGGGTCAGCCCCTTGTCATCATCATCCACCACTGCAGCAGGCGCAGCAGTCCTACCGCTCATCTTCCCCTTGGACAGCTGCATCGCAGCCACCATGTCCGGGGCATCATCATCCGCAGTGGCTATCTTGCCCTGCGTCAGCGCCTTCAGTTCATCCCTTGCTTGCTTGCGCTGAAGCTCAGCGCGTTCGAGTTTGAGAGCTGCAGCCAGAAGTGGCCTGCATTTGTCACACAGTAGTTCAGCAATCCGATCGTCCATGGCGGGGATTCTACCCACAGGGACATGCGTGAAATCAAGATGGCAACGAAGAAGAGCGGCACCCAGCCAGCACCAAAACCAGGCAAGTGGGTGCAGCACCCGGACCCAGCGCTAGAGCGGATAGGCACGCGCTTCGTACGGATGCGTAACGCCATGCGTGAGCTGCATGAACAGGCATCGGTGATGGTGGAGCTGATTGACGAGTATGAGCAGCAGCCGCGTAGCTGGGTGTGGCGGACCATCCGCGCCAAGACAGAGCGGCTGCGTGACTCGCTTGCGTATGAGCTAGAACGAAAGGACCCAGACGATGACCCAGGTAGCAAAAGCACTGATTGATTTCATGGCCGCGACATTCGGCCACCGCGTTGCAAACCAGGCCAGCGCGGCCACTGAGCGCATGGAAGAAGGCGCACTCTACTGGCGTGAGTTGCCAGACGGTTACGAGGTATGCGTCTACCCGATGACGTTCGGCAAGGCGCGCTTGTGCTACAGCGAACAGCACTCGCGATGCATCATCGATGCGTATTGCTACCCCACACCCGTGGCAGCGATCGCAGCAGCGCAGGTGTGGACAGGGGAAGGCGATGCGCCAGTCGGATGGCATCGACACCCCACCAGTGGACGGCGCAGAGAGGACGGGGACCCAAGCAAGGAAGTGGTGCGGCCATGACCACCAGTAAACTGCCGCCATCGCTCTACGTCATCATGCATAACGTCGATGACCCAGCGCATCAGGGCTACGGGGCTAACCTTGGCGTGCAGCCGCATGACTACAGCGAGTCAATCAAGCCCGATGCAGTCCAGTGCAACCTGGTCTTCCATTCCGAGCAAGACGCATGGCGCTGGCTGGGTGTCACAACCCGCACCGACCCGGACCACGCGCGTGCGATGCGTACAGCGTGGTGCGTGCGAGAGTTGCATCCACAGCCGCAGCAGCGCTCAAGCACAGGTGGTGACATGGCCCGCGCTGTGATGGACTTTGAAACCATCTGCACTCAGCGCGATGCGCTACTCAAGGCATTGGAGGCAGCTGCTGGAGTGGCGATCATAGTACGAAAGAGTATCACCGGGTGACCACATCCAGCATACAACCCGAACACGTTGGTATGCTCGCGCGCTGCCCTACCTGCAAGCGTGTGGCTGTCATCGAAGACGTGCGGCCAGACCAACGCATCATCTTGCGACACAACGCGATCCACTGGTGCGTCATCGCTCCACCGAACGCGCATCTTGTAGAGCGGTTCACCGATGAACCAGAGGGGGCTGACGCAAGTGGTTGACATCATCATGACTGCCGTTGTCTTCAGCGCAGTGGGCTTTTGGCTGGGCGCTAGAGCTGGCTTCAAGTCTGGCTATAACCGGGGCTTCCCAGAGGGGGTCCAGTTCAGCGTGCACAACACGTGGCTGGCAGTGCAGAAGTACATGGACCCTGATGACGTAGAGCAGTTCAAGCAGGCTGTGTTGACGTTTGAAGCGGATGGCACTGATGGCTGACGCACCCACGCTGGTGAAGTGTCCTCACTGCGGCGGGGACGTGGACGTGGATGGCGTCGAGCCTACGTCAGGGGACTGGTATATCTGCATGTTGTGCGAACGGCTAAGCACCGTATCGATCGGCGATGAGAAGCAGCTGGCGTTACGCAAGGTCAGCCGCAGTGACTTGGCTGAAGCATCGCCACAGGCGCAGCGTGCAGTCATCGAAGCCACCGCCGTGATGCAGCGCATGAAGAGAGGACCGTTCTCATGAAGCCTAACCGGGGCTACAAGCATTGCCATCGATGCTGCCTTGCGTATGACGTGCGCTTGATGTGGATCGATGCGGGGAAGAAGCTAGGGCGATGACCACCACCCAGGAAGAAGCGAAGCTAGCTGCGGATGCGCTCCTAGAAGATGCGTGCATCAGCACGGACATGATCACGATGATGTGGCGCGTGGCCAGCAGTCGCGCAGGCGCAAGCCGTGCAGAGCTGGACACGTTCATCGCTGCAGTCATGTTCGGCAACGCAGGGCTGCGCATCCGTGAATCGTTCAATAAGCTTGAGCTGTGGGAGTGTGAGAACGGGCCATGCCCTGACTGCTGCGTGGACTGCGACAATGCAACGGGTGGCTATTGCCGCAAGCATGTTCCATTCTGGGAAAACGACACAGGTCCATATTACTAATGGGTAAGAACGTATCGCGCGCCACTCGCACGGCTGCACGCATTGCGGCACTGACCGCAGAGCTAGCGGCGCGCGCGCAGTCCGGTCAGTTCACTGCGTCTCCACCACCTGCCAATGACAACGGTTACGGCAGCATCATCCCCGGTGCAGACGACCCGATCCCCTTCTGTCCGCACACGCCTACGGCCAAGCAACGTGAGCTGCACGCGCTTGACCACATCCTGGAAGTCTTCTTCGGTGGCGCTGCACGCGGTGGCAAAACAGATGGCGCTCTGCAGAGTGCACTACGCTATGTGCATGTACCTGGGTACGCAGCGCTCATTTGCAGGCGCTACTACAATCAGCTGACGCTGCCCGATGCGGTGCTTGCGCGTGCGAACGAATGGCTGCGCGGTAGGACCGGAGTGCGCTGGGATCATGAGCTACCAGGGTTTGTGTTCCAATGCCCCGGGGGCGGAACCAGCACTATCAGCTTCGGTCACATCGAACGGGAGGAAAGCAAGTACCGCTACCAGGGTGCGCGGCTGCAGCTCATCGTGATGGAAGAGCTGACGCACTTCACGGGCAGCATGTATCGCTACATGTTCAGCCGCTTGTCACGGCCAGAGAGAGGACCGCTTAGCAAGGTCCCGCTGCGCATGCGCTCGACAGGTAACCCCGGTGGCGTGGGTCACTTCTGGGTGTGGCAGCGGTTCATCAACCTAGAGACACGTGAACAGGGGGCAGTGTTCCTGCCTTCGTTCCTGGCGGATAACCCGCATGAAGATCAGGCAGCGTATCGGCTATCGCTATCGAAGCTGTCACCGGTAGAGCAAGCGCAGCTGCTTGAAGGCATCTGGGATGCACTGCAGGAAGGCGACGTATTCAAGACCGATCGCATCATCCTGCTGGATGTGGCGCCACCGAACTTGACTGCATGGGTGCGCTACTGGGATTGCGCTGCAACGCCAGCACCAACGCGCACCGGGGATAAGCAAGACAAAGGTGACTTCACTGCCAGCTGCCGCATGGGCGTGGCCAATGATCAGAGCTACGTCATTCTCGATTCAACGGAAGACAAGTGGGACGTGGGTGAGCTGCCTAGCCGCATGCTGCTGCAGGCGGATGAAGATGGGCGCAGCACTGCGGTGCGGGTGGAAGAAGAAGGCGGACACAGCGGCAAGCTTGCAACGCGCGTATACCAGACGCACTTGCCAGGCTACTCAGTCGATGGCATCCGCAGCACAGGCACCAAGCTTGAGCGCGCGAAGCCTCTGTCCGCTGCTGTCTACAATCGCAAGCTGTCCATCGTGCGCGGACCGAAGACACGCCGCTTGCTTGAATACCTGCACGCGTATCCGTACGTGTCGCACGACGACATGATTGATGCAGCGTCTGGCGCGTTCAACTTCCTGAGCAACGAATACAAGGGCGAGTTTCGGATCGATGTGGCCAAGCCCACGCTGCGCACTGCGGGTCTGCGTCAGCTGATGGGTGCAAGCACACGCAATCTGCGGATGGGATGAAGGCGTGTTTGAGCGCTGGCTATGCGAGTCCGGGTTTTGGCTGAACTGCTTTGGCTGCAGCGCCAACGTAATCCTAGCGATCGTGCACCCATCGCACGCACCGCTGCACCTATCGCTGATGGTGCTGTCTTGGTTCGGCGCAGCGTATATGCGGTGGTGGTCAGTACCGAAGGGGAAGACATGACCGAACTTGACCGCCTCTATCCCATGGCCCTAGTGCGCGTGATGACTGCGAAGCACGCACCACGCGCGTTCTGCGCTGGCCTGGTATTCCGCGGACCCTACTGCACCGAAGCTGCACCGATACTGAAACACGTGCGCGGCTGGCTGTGGCAAGACGTGCAGCGCTACTGCCGCCGTAACCAACTGTCTACACTGTTGGTGTCTACGTGGCAGGCTGACTTAGAAGGGCTGCCACCGAAGGCAGGTGGCTAGCAGCGCTAATCACCGTCAGCACGATCGCAATCCAGTTCCCCGGTGGGGAAGGTGCGGCAGCCAGGACCAACACAGCTACGCAGATGAGGATTGTTACGAACATGCCACAGCCGTATGCGCGCAACCCTGCTTGACAACGTGGGCAGCCGTAGGCAAGTTGGCGGCGGGTCAGCGTCAATCGTCCGTGGACTGCCCCTGCTTTCTAGCGCACGCCAATAAGCCGCTAGGAAGCAGGGGCTGTTTCATTTTATGAAACTTGTGATCGGTGGTGGTACACGGTGCGGCAAGTCCACGCTGGCTGAGCACATCGGACGTGCGCTGCGGTTGCCCGTCTACCACGCGGACGATCTGATCCACCTAGGCTGGTCAGAAGCCAGCGAAGCGTTTGCGGACGTCATCGCGCATGGGCGGGATGGCGTCTACGAAGGTGTCGCCACTGTGCGGTCACTACGCAAGATGATGAAGCGGCCACGCATCCGCCCATGCACTGAGTACGTGCATCTATCTACACCGATGGTCGCACTGACCCCGAAGCAGCACGCGCTCAATGCTGCGATTGAATCCGTGTACCGCGAGATCTCCCCACGATTACGCGCGCGCTACGTGCAGGTCCGGGTGAATAGCTACTTGCTGAACTGGGAAGCTTGACCCGCAGCCGATAGCTGCAGCATGCTTGCGGTTCACAGCAGCTACCTCGTCTTCCGTTACTGTTTCAGCACACCGGGGATGCGCCCCGCTAGGGAATGGTTCCTAGCGGGGCGTAGTCTTTTTCACTCTTCTACCCCCTAGCCAGCAGCGCAGCCTAGCCACGTGGCTGCGTCCCTCACTGCCTTCCCGATAATCGAGCGGCGCGCGCTACTTGGTTCATCAGAGCGCCAGCGGTTACCCGGTGCATACGGTGACCTGACCGCGCAGCGTTTGACGTCCATCCTGCTGCAGCTTCAGCGGGGTGAGGTAGAGCACTGGGCAGAGCTGGTTAGCCACGCGCTCAAGGATGATCTACTCATCCACTTGTATACCACTCGTATTACGCGTGTAGCACAAGCCGATTACCAGATCGTTCCCAATGAGTTTGGTGACCAGCGGCTAGCGCGTGAAGCAGCCACATTCATTGAAGAGTGTCTAGGTCGCATCACGAACTGGGATCAGTTCGTGCGCAATGCGCTGCATGCGATTGCACTCGGCTACTCACCCAATGAAATCGAATGGGACAGGGACGGGATATCGCGCACCACTTACGCGCGCGCCATCCACTACATCAACCCGAATCGCTTCCGCTACGATGACCAGTGGAAGCTGCGCCTGTATGACCACGGCACGCGCACCAGTTCGGGCAACATGTATGGCGAAGTTCTGTACCCACCCAACTGGATCGTTCACCAACACAATGAACTAGCGGGTGACCCGTGCGATGCAGGGCTGATGCGGATGAGTATCTGGCGCTGGCTCTTCCGCCGATGGGCGGACACCTTCTGGATTCAGAACCTTGAGAAGTATGGCGCGCCATTCATCAGCGCTGAAGTTCAGCCGAACACACCAGAGGCGGTGCGTCAGCAGATCAAAGCAGCGATCGTTGACCTAGGGATTGACCGCGCTGCAGTGATGGAAGCTGGTGGCAAGCTGACCGTTACGCCACCGGCGATGGGTACGGGGACTGCATCGCAGCATGAGCTCTACATGGACTTTGCTGCGCGCTCGCTTGGCTCGACGTGGCTGGGTGCATCGGACGTATCTCAACCTGGTGAGAACGGTTCGCAGGCTGCAGTGTCTGGCCGCATCAGCGCCACCACCGACCCACGTATGGTGACCGATGGCTCCAACTTCTGCGGCACGCTACACCGCACGCTCTTCTACTGGCTGATTCATTTCAACCGACACAAGTTTGACCAGCTCCCTCCCATTCCAAAGATGCGGATGAAGACTGCGTCCGATGAGCAGAAGACCGACGTCCAAGATCTCGCTGAGCAGAACGCGCAGGACCGCGCATCGGGTAACGGTGCTGCAGCCACCAGCGGCGCACCGTACGAAGTGCGCGGCGGCAGCGCATCGCCCGGGCTTGAAGACGCACTGAACCCTGCGCCTGCACCGGCTGACCCGAACGCACCACCCGCAGATCCCAACGCTCCCCCTGCACCGGCTGACCCGAGTGCACCAGCGGAAGTGAAGAAGCAAGAGACCGCACTCAATGGTGCGCAAGTCACATCGCTGGTGGACGTGCTCAAGGAAGTGGCGATCGGTGGGCTACCCCGCGAGAGTGCGGCTGTGCTCATCCAGGTTGCCTACAACTTGGATGCTACAACGGCTGAGCAGTTGCTTGGGACTATCGGTACTGCGGCGTTCACGCCCACCCCTGAACCAGCAGCTGCGCCACCGTTCGGCGGCGGACCACCGAAGCAGCAAGCGGATGCGCCACCGCCACCACCGGGGGATGCACCACCCGCAGCAGCATCCATCCCAAAAGACCAGAGCCGCACGACTCAGGTGCGGCAGACAGTGACGACACCAGCGCAGACTTCGCTGACTTCCTCGCGCTCGACAGGGCCTCTAGAGACAGTGCTGCGCGCCAAGTGGGACGGCCGTCCACGCTAGTGGTGCGTGGGACGTACCAAGCAGCAGCGCTGATGACTGAAGCGGGGGAAGAGCTAGCGGACATCATCCGCGGTGCGTCATCCCCTGATGCGGTCAACGCTGCGCTGACAGACTGGAAGCAGGACACAGCGATCTTTGATCGGCTGGGTGACGTGCTATTCGTGACCACCGCGCTAGCAGACATGGGCGGTCAGCTGATGGTAGCGGGACGTGAAGCAGAGGCAGTGCAGCTGCGCGTGATTGCGATGGCTGACCCGCCGCCATCCCCGAAGCCGTTCCTTGACCTGCCATGGTCCGATGCAATCGAGGCGTTCAAGGCGCGTGGCCTGGTGGAAGACACGGACTTTGAAACGCTGCTAGGTGACTACGCGCAGCGGTCAGCAGTGGCGCGCCAGCTGATGCTTGACCAGGTGCAGTCCGAAGTGATGCGGCACCTGACCGATGCAATCACTGCAGGCGAAACGTTGCCGCAGTTCGCTGACAAAGTGAATGAGCTGACTGCATCGCTAGGCTTAGCACCGGGGAAACCCAGCTACTTAGAGATGGTCTTCCGCACCAACGTGCAGAGCGCGTATGGAGCTGGCCGCTACAAAGCGATCAATAACCCAGTGGTGGCAAGCAGCCGCCCCTACGTTCAATACCGCACGGTGGGTGATGCGCGCGTGCGGGATGAGCATGCGGTGCTGGATGGCCAGACCTACGCGGTGGACGATCCAGTCTGGCAGCGCATCGCACCACCGAACGGATTCAACTGCCGCTGCTCAATGATCACGCTCAGCAAGGCGCAAGCGGTAGGCGTACCCATCAGCACTGCAATCCCTGACGGTTACATCCCTACGCCAGGGTTTGATCAGCCACCTACCGCAGTGCTCAATGTGTCTGACACAGACACAGGGACTGGCGAAGAAGAAGAAGCAGGCTGAAGTTTTTCACTCTTCTACCCACTAGCGCAGCTGTCAGCTTCAGCACGCTATGGCCTTCGGCAAGAAAACCGATCTACCAGAGGGTGCTTCGCCAGCGCCTATCGTTGGCATTGGCACGCAGGAAGGTGCGGACCCTGCCGCACGGTTGAAGGACTTCGACAGTCCTCCGATCGATCCGACTGCCAAAGCTGCGGCGGAACAAACGCCGACCAACGATCCCGCGGTCATCATCAAGCCGAACACTGAAGGCGTGATGTTCATGCCTTCGCCTGAAGAGAAGGCTGCGGAAGATGAGAACGCGCGCAAGGCGAATGAAGCAGCAGGCGTAAAGGCTGCTGACCCTAATGAGAAGCTGAGCACCGAAGATCGACTGACGCGCATCGAACGCGTGTTGCGATCACAGGGACACATCGCCTGATGTTTGACGGTGCGTTGCCAGCGTATGCGGTGGACGTAACGGGGCGTAAGGCCAAATGCCTACGCACGTTCATCGCATTGAAGGACGCGCAGCTTGACGCAGGCACCAACAGTGGATGGGCGCACGTTGCGATGCTGGGTGAATGGCGCGGCCATCACTCCGGTGAGTTTGAGTTTACGCGCGATTCGTTCACGCAGATCCTCAAGAACTTCAGCGCGCAATCGAACCCGATTCCCTGGGATTACGAACACGATAGCTTCAATCCATCGACGTCCGGACCGAAGCCAGCAAGCGGCTGGGTCAAGCGGATGGAGCTGCGGAACAATGGCACTGAGCTGTGGGCTTACGTCGATTGGACACCCCGCGCAGCGCAGATGATTCGCGATGGTGAGTACGCCTATTGCTCGCCAGTGGTGGACTTTGAGTCCATCGATCGGAAGTCAGGGGACGTCATCGGTGCAGAGCTTCTGTCTGTAGCGTTGACTAACAACCCGTTCCTAGATGGGCAGCACAAGATCGCACTGACGTGGAAGGCGCTGAACTTCCCGCCGCCACCGCCGCAGAGCGACAAAGACAAGCAGCCACCGGCTGACCCGCAGCATGCGCAACAGAGCGCAGAACCCAAGGGTCCGCCACAGCAGCCGCACCCACCAGCGCACCCGCCGCCCTTCCCTCCGAAGGAAGAAGACAAGCAGCTGGCAGCACCACCGCCACCCGCCGCACCGGGTCCGCCGCCACCAGCTGCGGCAGATCCCAACGTTGCAGATGCAGCGCTGGGTGATGGCAGTGAAGCGGATGGGAACGCGCTCCTAAACCTGTTCGCTGATGCGGCGGGTTTAGACAAGTCACAGACGATCGCTGCGTTGATGGACATGAAAGACATGATCGTCAACGCGCTGCAGAAGACAGTGAAACGTGATGGCACGCCAGCAGAGGCAACACGCACCATGACCGTTGAGAAGAAACCCGAAGCGGCGCAGCCAGCGGCACCAGCAGCAGCGCCAGTTGTATTGTCCACGCCAGCAGCGGCACCCGCAGTGGTGGCGCCAGTGGCTACAGCGCCAACAGGTCTGACGCTGGACCAGCTTGAGCGTGACAACGATAAGGCAACCATCGAGCGCATGAAGCAGCGCCTTGATGCGCTGGAAGCAGAGCGCGCTGAAGAGAAGAAGCAGGCGATCGCGCAGCTGGTGGATGAGCGGATCGCAAGCGGTCACGTCATGCCAGACCAGCGTGATAACGCCATCTGGGCATTCACGCAGAACCGTGCGCGCGCTGAACAGATCTACGCCACGCAGGTGGTTCCCATCGGGCAGCGTCAGTCCACCACCACGCCCGCTGCGGCAGGTGGAGCGCAGCACACGCCAGGCAATGAGGTGATTGATATGTCGCAGTTCAGCCGCGCTGAGCTGATGACGATCGATTGCTTGATGGGTGCACGCAAGACGCAGGCGCAGGCCGTTGCAGTCGTGCTGAAGAAGCGCACCGATCTGAAGAGCTGAGCGCGTTTCCACCTAACAGGATCAAAGGGACAGGACACCATGACGGCATTGAGTGCAAACGCGGGACGTGAGATTCGCAACGATCTTGCGAAGTCGAAACAGTCTTACATCGTGAAGACTGGCGCCAAGATCTATGCGAACGCGCTGGTGATGCAGACTGCCAACGGCAGTGTCACGCCATGCGCGGACAGCACGACTGGCAAGTTCGCAGGTCTGGCGATTGAAGAGCAGCTGACGGGCAACGGAACCCGTCGAGTTGAAGTCGTCGATGACATCGAGATCCGAATCTTCCTGATGACCACCGTGACTGTTGGTCTGGTGGGAACGATCGCCTACGCGAAAGACGACAACGCCATCACGAACCTGGCGACGCAGGGTCCGCAAGTCGGAACCATCACAGAACGCATCGCAGCCAATGATGGCTGGGTCAAACTACGCCGCGCTGTCATGGCGAAGGGCACCTGATTTCCTTCTATTGGATTGAACCAGAGAGCTAACAAGCCATGCCATTCGCAACACAGGCCACGAACTTCAGTCTGATAGAGGGGTTAGCTGCGGCTAACACCACCTTTGAGACAGCCTACGCAGAGCTGTACTCACAGACTTTGCCGGGTGTCTACTCGCAATACACCCGGGTCATCAGTGGCAACACGATGAGCCTGGACCTGCGATGGACCACCAACAACCCGATGATGCGGAAGTGGCTGGGGTCCCGCATTCAGAAGTATGTCCGCGCATACCAACAGAGCTACGTGCTTGAGAAGTACGAAGCGACGTTGCCCATCGCGCGCATGTTGCTTGAGTACAACAACAACATGAATCTCATCGGTGACACGGTGAGCAACTTCGTAGGCGGCGCTGCCTCTGCGTATGACTCTGCGTGCGCTACCGCGCTTGATAGCAACACGGGTGCAGGTCCTACGTGCTTCGATGGTGGGTCACTGTTCAACGCGAGTCACCCGCACGGTCCGAGTGCTGGCGTGCAGAGTAACCTTGGTGCAGGCATCAACCTGAGCTGGGTGAACTTCGATGCTGCGCGCACCGCGATGAGTCAGCTGAAGTTTGAGAACGGTGAGCCTGCGCAGATTCGACCCACGCACATCCGCGTTGGGCCGAAGCTCGAAACGCGCGCCAAGGAAATCGTGGGCGCTGAGCAGCGCATCACGGCTTACAGCAGCGCTGGCGTTCAGGATGCTGTGGCATCGGTGGTTGCAGCCGCACCGATCGTCAACATCTGGCACGGTGAACTGGACGTCATCGTTGACCAGCGCATCACCAACTACTACTGGGATCTGTACGATCTCAGTAAGCCCGGTGTGAAGCCGATTGTTTTGTATGAGGGACGGAAGCCGATTCCGATCCACTTGGACAAGATGACGGACCTGCCGCGCTACTTCAACGACGACTTCATCTTCGGTCTGGAAGGTGACTTCACAGTGGGCGGTGGCATGTGGATGACGGGCTACCGCGCCACAGGGACCGCACTCGGCTGAAGACTACAGAGCGCAGCTCTGCGCTGTGCTGAAGGTTGAACCATGGAACTGGTAAAAGAGCAGTTACTGCAGCTACCGCGTGACTCGCGTGCGAACGCGTTGCAGCGGCGTGACCCGATGGTCAAGGTGCGGATCAAGTCCCGCGCTGAGAATCAGGTTATCCCGGGCGGGTACATCTTGCCGAAGGGTGAGAGCACCTGCCTGGTCTACGCGCCTGACCTGCCCGTCATCCAAGCGATGATTGAGACAGAGCCTCAAGCGATCGCACAGGCTGAAGCGTTTTTCCTGAAGGCAGTTGAACAGGAAATCAAAGATGAGCTGCGTGACATCCCGGATGAAGAAGGCAAGCGCGCTCGACTGAGCAAGGCGCGCCAAGAGTACAGCGGCAGTGTGGAAGGTACGTTCTACTTCCTGCACAAGCGGGACATCCTGCCGCTGGACTCGGTTGAAGTGTTGGAGACGGGGCTCCCAGCACCGGTCAATCAGGGGCAGCTAGAGCAGCAGTCGTTTCTGGCCACCACGATTGCGCGTGAAGTCGCGCAAGCGTTGGCGTCAGTGCTGCCGTCTGTCATCGCTGCTGCGGCACAAGCTGCTGCGCAGGCCAATAAGAGCAGCACCAAGTAACGCGGGGCAACACCAAGTGATTGAGGCGGGACCGTGGCTGATAGGTACATTGACATCGCTTATGTGGATGCGTGCCTAGAGCTATCGGTCCGTCTCTCGCTTGCTGAGAACGCAGACGAGATCAACCTATTCATAGAGGACTCATCGGCCGAAGTCGCAGGGCTGATGCGTAACTCTGGGTATGATCTTCCTGCTTCCCCGATCGTAGTTGCCAACGTTCATCCATCCGTGCGCAGCGCCACTATGTGCGGCGTGTGGGAACGGATGGCGCTGCGTCCACGCTACTCGCTTGAGCTGCCAGACAACTGGGCGGACATGCCTTACAGGCGCGCGCTCGATGGCATCGGTGACGGGACGCTGCAGCTTGGCAGCGGTCAGAGCACCAGCAGCGCACCGGGTGGCTGGCTCTTTTCAGACATCATCAGCAAGACAGGTGCTGGAAGACTTCGGGGCTACTGATGCTCATCGAAGCCAGCGGGCTAGCGGAAGCACTCGAGTTGATGCGCGCGCGCTCTGACCGCGTAAAGGCGCTGGGTCCTGCCCTGCAGTTTTTCGGGGAAGACATCGTCACCAAGACGGATACCCACTTCAAAGCGCAGACCAACTGGGATGGCACTGCATTTGCGCCACTCAAACCATCCACGGTCCTGAGTCGCCTCAACTCAGTGAAGGGTGCAAACAAGTACACCGCAAGTTCGGTGAAGAAGGTCAACGCTGCGCGCGCTGCAGTCAGGGGCGCCAGCGGCGCAGACAAGTCAGCGATGCGCGCAAAGTTGATCGCTGAAGGTTGGAGCGGAAAGCAAGCCGGTGCGATCGTCAACTTCGCACACGCGCATGAGCTGGATGACAGTGGGCGCTATTCGAGAGTCACCAGGAAGCTAACCAAGAGTGCGGCTGCCAAACGCGCTCAGTTGCTCGCACCCGGTGGGATCGTGCCGCTCATCGATACTGCGCGCGCGCGCAACTCCAACCACATCGATCCTCCAGGCCAGACCAGCGTTGTCTGGTCTGCCGTGGGCTATCTCGGTTACCACATGAGCGGTACGCGCAAGATGCCAGCGCGTAACCCGACGCCATTCGTTCACGATGGCAGCGGCTGGCGCCTAGCAGATGACGCAATGCAGGACCTTGGTTCTGCGATCGTCAACTACGTCAAGCACGGTGAACCGGACAAGGGTGCGGTATGAGCAGCCAAGCAGGGCTCATCACGCGCGCCATCATCGAACTGATGCAGGGTTCGCTAGGCAGCGTACGCAAGCTGCCGCCGATGCTGTTCGGCTATGGCGTCTTCGATGGGCAGCCGAACGCAGCGCAGCAAGCGCGTGCGATGGACAGTCGCTACCGCCACCAGTTCGATGTGCAGCTGAGCAGCACTCGGCCGCACAAGGCCACCCCGTTCAGCAATAAAGCGAACTACCGGATTGATGCACGCGTCATCACCTTGCGCGTGGTCACATCGCTAAGCGTGACGTCCGATGAGATGGCGCGCCTTGAGCAACGTGAACGCGTAGAGCAAGCGTGCAGCGATGCCATCAGTGCACTGAGCTACCCGGGTAACTTGCTGTTCACGGTAAGCGGCCAAGCCACGCGCATTGCGAGTGGCTTGCTGTGCGGCGCCGAAGATGGGTCAGGCGTGCCGCGTTACGAACTGGTCAACGAAGACTGGAAGAAGCAGTTGCACATCAGCCGCATCACTGGTGTGGCGATCGTCAATGTACCGCAAGCCGTGGGGACCTAAGAGCTATGACACTCAGCATTCAGAACATTGGACGCGTGCGAGCGGATGAAGAAGCTAATGGCTCTTTCTGCGCAGAGGCAACGCTCAATGACATGGAAGATGTTCCATGCATTGAAGGTACAGCGAAGGCTTCGATGGATCGGCCAGAGGAATCCCCGAAGCTACTGCAGCAGCACATCGACGGTTACCCGTCCAAGGTTTTCATGCCGCGGCGTGGAACCTTCAGCACGCAACTAAACCTGCGTGGGACCACGGTCCGTGGAACGGGTGCGTTGACCAGCGCAAGCATCATCCCCGCTGGCCACCACATGTTGAAGATTGCGCTGGGTGCGGCCACGTACGGGACAGGCACCACGATTGCTCTGTCCAGCACAGCCACCGTGTTGAACGTGACCAGTGCAGCGGGACTCACCGAAGGGGGCGCAGTCGTGCTGGCCACCGGTGCGGGTGGCGCACTCGAGTGCAGAGAGATCAAAACGATCGCAACCAACGCGGTCACGCTGAAGTATCCGCTGAGCAATGCGCCTGCCACTACGGGCGCCACTAGCATTGTCTACGCCTGCGCCACCATCTCGCTGGGTAACTTGGACGGGTCCACGGTTACGTCACTGCAGCTGCTGGTGGAAGGACTTGATGCGCTCGATCGCTGGCTGCTCAAAGGCGGTCAGATCTCTGCGCCGCCAAAGTTCAGCCTGCAGCCAGGGACGATTCCTACCGTTGATTGGGCTTGGCTGTTCGCTGACCACAAGCGAGCGGACGGAACTGAAACGTCCATGAATCCGTCATCGAGCGCGCTTGCTGACCAGAACTACGCGGACACATCCATCAACGCTGTGATGGATTCAGAGCTGCGGATAGTGACGCATGGCGCGTCTACGCTGACCGGTACACTCATTGATGCATCCGAAATCAACATCGAACCAAACATCGTTTACGAACCGCACATCACGCCAGGCGGGGTGAACAATATCAAGCAGTGGGTGCGGACGCGTGCGTCCGGCCCTGCAGTCACGGGTAACTTCGCGCTGCCCTATGAGTCTGTCGTGTGGCGCACTGCCCGCGATAGCGAGACTGCATACGCGCTCGCTTATCAGGTGGGTTCAAGCCTAGCCGGTGGCGGATTCATGATCAGTGTTCCGCATGCGGTAGTGGACGGCTTCCAGCGCGAAACGGTGGGAGGCATCGCAGGCCAGCGCGTGACCTGGTACGCGCGGCTGGACTCGCAAACCAACACGAACACCAGCGCGCTTCAAAAGTCAGCGCTGCGCATCCATCTCTTTTGATCGGGGTTAGCGATGAGAGCAGAACGCTTCAAGTGTGTGTCGATGCTGGATGAAGATCTAGACATGGACATCGATGTGCGCATCCGTTACGGCAAGACGCGTGATTACGATCTGGTCAAGGTCAAGCCTGCGGGTAAGCCCGTCGTCTACCACGTGCGCGAAGTGCCTCATGGGCTGTTCGATGAGTACGTCGATGCGCCCGATGCAGCGTCTGAAAAATACAGACGCGCGTTCATCTGCGGGATTGAGAAGGTGGAGAACCTGCCGCAGCTAGACGGGGTCACGCTCGGGACGTGGGCGCCCACCACAATCAACACGCGCACTGGAGCGATCATCTTGGACGATGATGACTTGCGGCTTTTCTCGCCAGCCGAACGCGCTGAGATTGGTGCGGTGATCTACACGCACTCTTTTTTGCCACGACGGATTGCAGCAACCTATCTGCTGCTGCCTTCGTTACACGCACCCATGACGGCATTGGAGCTGCGCCTTGCGGAATCGAGCCAGAAAAGTGCGGCGGGGCGCAGCAAAGGGAAGCCATCGGTGCCCTCTATACCCAGCCAGGCAGGAACAGACAAGACCAGCTCAACCGCCGCAGAACGCTCAGACGATCGTATGGCTGTGACTGCAACGGTGATCAACCCATAGGACGTTGGAACCCAGGCATGACCGATCGGATCTTCGCAAGCATCCAGGAACTAACCGGTACGCAGTTCGTATCCGGTTGCCCGTGGCGTGCACTGCGTGATCCGTTTGTGCAGCGTGTGATCTACGCCATGCCATTTTTCGAATCCGGTCAGCTTGCGTTTGCATTGCCGCAGCCAAGCGCGCGCCTAGTCGCAGGCATCCGCCACTACCACCACGTCACTAACCGCGTGTGGTCCAAGCAGATGGAGCTGGAGAAGCAGGAACGCGCGCGCGTGCGTCCGCTGCCTATGAGGGGCGGTCATGTCAGAGGCAGATAAGAAGATCCAGTTTGAAGTTGCAGCCGATGGCACTGCGGAAGTAGCGCAGGCGTTTGACAAGGTTGCCGCTTCGATGGAGCGGCAGCTCAAGACGCAGAAGCTGATTGCTGACACCAGCAAGGATCTGAAACGCGCGCAAGTCATCGGGGAGATTCAGAAGGAAGCGGACGCATGGGCACGCTTGGACAGCACGCAGAAGATGCTGGCCCAAACGTCTGCGCAGATACAGCGAAGCAATGTGATTGAGCAGCTGAAGAAGGAAGCTGCTGCGGTCAACGCAGAGACTGATGCACTGGTCAAAAATAAATCTGCGTGGGAAAAAGTTTCGTCTTCCAGCACAGCGCTATTCACCAGCACGGATAAGCTCAAAGCAGCAAGCGGCCAGACCGCTGCGCTGGTGGGTAACCTGAGTCAGAGCCTAAGCCAGCTTGCTCCAAGCACATCGGGCGTTACCACTGCGCTACGTGGCGCAGGGTCTGCTATGTCGCAGATGCTTGGCATCCTTGGCACTGCAGGCGGTGCAGCTTTGAGTGGCGCCAGTGCAGGTGGTGCGGCAGGCGGTGCGGCAGCAGGGTCAGCGGGTGGACCTGCTGGGATGTTGATCGGCGCTGGCTTGGTTGCAGCCGTCAGTGGCTTAGGCAGTTACATGGCATCCGCAAAAGAAGAAGCGGATGCACTCGCTGAAGCCACCAAGAAAAACACGGGCGCTCTAGCAGATTACGTGGGTGCCATCGCCAACTTGCGCAGCCAAGCATCTGGCAAGGTGGGCGCGCTTCAGAGTGAGGGTGATCTTGGTACACGGTTAGCGAACGGGACCGCGACAGACCAGGAGTTCAACGCGGACCTGGCTGCGCGCCGCCATCGTTTGGCAGAGCGGTTTACTGCGCCACAACTCAACAGGATCCGCAATCGTCCTGAGAGTGCAGGCGGTGGTGAGACTGGCGTGCAGGCGGCGCTTGCAGAGTACGCGCGCCTAACAAAAGTTCTCGATGAGACGGAGTCCGCGTACAGCCGCGTGATGTCTAGGCGCGCACAAGACGCTGCGGCGAAGTTGGAGGGGGATAAGAAAACCAAGGACGCGCAAGGTGACATCGGGCAAGCAGAAGCCGATGAAGCTGCACGCCTTGCTGGCATCGAAGACTACACGAAGGCGCACAAGTGGAGCACCCCTGAAAGTCTCGAGACTACTCAGGGGAAGATGAAGCAGATCGATGCGCTGATAGCAGCATCGAAGAAGAAGGTGACAGACAAGGAATCAGAAGCCGAAGCTAAAGAGTCCGATATCAAGATGATTCGGATGAAGGCCATCCACGATCTAAACGAGTACTTTGCAGAAGAAGATGAAGTCACCAGGAAGCGCGCAGACGAAGCAGAGAAGGAACGTCTAGATAAGTACTACGCTGCACTGCAGACAAAACACAAAGCGTATACGGACGCAGTCACCAATGTTGCGCAGATTGGCGCAAGCACTTCGGTCAAGCTGTTCAGCGAAATGGCGAAGGGCCATGAGATTGCGCTGGGTTCAGTCATCGAAGGCATCGGTGACCAGATGGTTGCAGAGGGAACGCGCGTGCTTTTCCAAGCAGCAGCCATGGCGTTCTTTCCGCCCACTGCACCGTTTGCGGCCGGGCTTGCTGGCGTAGGTGCAGCGGAGATCGCCGCGGGCTTAGCGCTAGGTGCGGCAGGCGCGCGCGCGTCCGGTGGTTCAAGCGCAGGCGCGAGTGGCGGCGGTGGCGGTGGCGAACCAGCGCGCACGAACTACGCAGACCCCTTCGGTGACACAGCGCGTTACGGCAGCACGGCCACCGGACCGATGATCATCAACATCAACTTCCCCACGATGCTGTCGCCATCAGCTGTCGATGGCGCACGCATCCAGCAAGCGACGCGCCAGGCCATGCGTGTTTACGGATGACTGATGACCATGGCCTATTTCGCAAGCTTTGATCGGCGACTGCTGCCCACCGGTAACATCAGCGTTACCAAGAGTGGCGGTGGAACGATCGCGGTTTCACCTAGCGCGCTGGCATTCATCAATGCGTACGGGAACGTTGCGTTCTATTACAACTACATCGTGACCAACAACTGGAGTGGCATGGACTATGGCCACTCCAATCAGCTGAAGACCTTCAGTCAATACACCTTCTACCAAGCCATAGCGGTAACGCTGCGCGCAGCTGCGGACGTCGCAGGCTGGTCAGACCCAGACAGCATCAACGTGGGGTTCAACTCAGTGACACGCAGGGTCACGCTCGAATATCCCACGGGCATCACGGCGATCACGTTCAGTAACGCAACCATCCGCAGACTGTTCGGCTTCGCAGCAAACTTCAGCGGCAGCGATGACAGCATCGCGGGAACTCAGATCCCTTCGCACATCATCGAACCCACGATCGATGGCGCGTCATCGGCCAGCACAGTGTATGAGACTGACGCGATTAGCACAGTCGCCTTCAGTGCGACGGGGCGCAGCTACAGCATCGCACGCACGCAGGCGCCCCTTCGCCGCAAGTGGGTGCAGCAATATGAAACGCGCGCCAAAACGTTTCGACGCTACGCAGGCGCAGAGCCAGCTGAGTACACGTTTGAAGACTTGTACAAGGACTGTCGAAGCAGCCTGCCGTTTGCAGTGATGGATGGTTTCCTTGACGGGGCGCTGACCGCCTACTGCTTTGAGAACGGTTCGGAAAACTTCCACGCAATGACCGCTGTGGCTGGCAGCCGTGATCAGTTTCACGTCCCGTTCGAAACGGTGGCAGTCGGCCGAGTGGAAGGCGTGACCATCGACGGGGACAGCCTGACGTTTGAGGGTGAGGGGCTCATCGTCTGATGCAATACGCAGCCTTCTTCAATGTGATGGATGCGCGCCATGTCCTTGGCAGCGTCACGTTCAGCCGCTCTGGTTCAACCGACTTCACGATTGACATCACATCGCTTAGGTACGTCACGCTCGACGGGTCACGGGACGTGTCCGTGTTCAACCACTACCTAATGAACACGTTCGTAGGGGAAGACGGTGAAGCGGTTCCGTACGCTGGCCGTAACCTTGCAGCCGCTGGCCTAGGTGAAGCGATGACCGCGCGCATGCGTGATGACGCAAGCTGGCCTGACGTCAGCCAGCTCTACTGCGAGTTCAACGGCAGCACGTACAGCTTCAGCTACTTCAGCGATGCGTTCACGGCCATCCGTTTTTCAAACATCCATACGCGTAGACTGTTCGGCTTCGCGGATGACTTCACGGGGTCTGCTGAAGTCGTCACAGGGACGCGTCTACCGAACTTCATCATTGAGCCTGTGCTGTCCTCCATCACGATGGAGGACACGAAGGGCTACGTCTACGAACCCACGAAGATCAGTGCGGCCGCGATGAGCGCAGGTGGTGTGCAGTTCGGTCTGACGCGGTCAGCTACGCCACTCTACCGGGACTTCGTGCAGCAAAGTGAAACGCGTGAGAAGACGCTGCGCGATGACGCGGTCCCGACGCACCCGTTTACGCACCAGTTGCTATTCGAGTCCTGCCGATCGGTGCTGCCGTTCGCTGTGCTCGATGGGTTTGATGACGGGTTCAACTACCTGTTCAAGCTTCGGCCGGATGGGTGCCTGTGGGATCTCACCAACTGCAAGCGTGCGGGCGGAGAAATCGACCACGCTTTGTTTGACGTGGGCTACCGCGTGCAGCAGCTGGCAACTTTCAGTGCGTGAACCATGACCGAATGGAATGAACAGCTGCTTACCGGTGGGTCAGGCTTCTTAGCCTACCGCTTGATGATTGAGGGGTGGCCACACCAGTGGGTCACAGACCCCCGCATCACGCATCAGATTGGCCTAGGTACACGCAAGGTCTATCCGGGTTTGCAATACGATGGGCTGCGCATCAGTGAACGCGTGGTGTTGCGCGAGGCGTGGCCCGAAGTCGATGGCATCACCGTTACGATCGTTCCGTCTGACGCGAATGAAGACACGGTAAACGGGTTCACGCGTGACCCCAAAGTTGTAGCCGTGCTCACGCAGGACCTGGATGCCACGGCCAGCACGTGGACCACGCGCAGGGAACTAGGGTTAGGCGTTTACCATCTGGGCAGTGAGTGCGTGCTAGCGAACGAATCGACCATCGTGCGCGGCTACTGGGATAGCGTTCCACAGGAACACGCGGTCACGGACTTCACGTCAGAGAACCCGGTCAGCATCTACAACTGGCCGCCCACGATGGAGGGACGTCACGCGTTTCTGTATGCGTACGGTCCCTCAGATCATCCGGAGAGTGACGGCCAGATCGTCTGGCGTGGTGTGGTGCTGCGTCCACCGCGCATGAACTCAGATGGGCTGTCATGGCAGATCGAGCTTGGCCCAATCACTACGCAGTTTGATCAGAACGTTGGAGCATCCGAGGAGTTTGAATACAAAGTCCGCGGCGTGTATCACTCCGCTGCGTGTCCACTGCGCATGGGCATCGAAAGCTTTGATGTCGACTTCAGTAACGTGGGACTTGTCATCCTAAATCCCATGTATGGTTTCTATGAAACAGAAGATGCGTTTGCGAGCGCCGTTACCACTGAGATGATCGCTGCGATAGCAGCGCAGGCTCTGGGTGGACTGTTAGATATCAACACCCCGGACTTTTCTTACAACGGACCCAGTCGAATCGATCCGAGCCCGGGACGTTACACGGTCTATCTCGGGTTTTCCGGTGGCGGCAGTGAAGATTATGACGTGACTGTGGGCGTGATGGATGCGCTCGACGGTTGCACTAACCGGGGATGTCAGGGCAGCCCAGACGCGAATGGTTCATCACCTCGTGAAGGCCGCATGAGTTTCTACGCGGGCGACGTCGGCGGCAAATGGTATTGCGACTTTCGCCCGCAATCCACCCCGATGGGTTATCCGTTGCCTGCAGCGCGCACGCTGGTGGGCAAGCCTACGCTTCGGATCGATCGTGACGCACCGCGTGATTACAAACTGTTCCGCCCCTATGGCGTGGACGATGAGATCACTTGGCCAAATAACCGCGTCTACTTAGAGAAGGTGGACGGGTTACAGGTTGATGATGTGTTGCTAGTTCGGAATGGCGATGATGCGGGGCGCTACCTGCGCATCACTGGCATCAACGCACTTGAGGCTGAGCGGTGGATATACGTCGAGTTCATCGGCAATACTGACGTGCTCTATATCACGAGCGAGTCAAGCATCATTCCCGTGCGCACGTACAGCGATGATGGGAACTGGGCTGACTTTATCAACGCGCTGGTGGAGCAGTCACCGAAAGCCAACCTAGGCAAGACACCATGGTTGACTGACCGTGACGTGGATACATCCAACTGGTCAGGCTACTGGGGTACGTATCCATTCCAAAACTATTGGCGCCATCGCATCTACCAGTTCAGTAAGCAGGTTCGCATTCGTGACGTGTTCGCACCTGAGCTGATGGCAACTGGATGGATGGCGCGGCTAGCGCTCGATGGACGGCTAGACGTGGCGCCCATGCCTTTCATTTCGGGGCAACGCAGTGCGGACTGGGCGCTGACCGATGATGAGATCTTGCTGCCAGCAGAAGAGCAGAGCGGCACGTGGCCCACCTGGGAAGCGCAAGCGGACGGGTTGGTCAACATTGCCAAATTGCGTCTTGGGTATGATCCCAATGATGACAGCTTTGATGAAGCGCAGGACTACACCGTTCGCATGACGCAGAGCATCGCAGAGCACAAGAGTGGCAACCGTGCGCTGCAGGAAATCGAGATCCGATCGCAGCCTGCGACAGTGGGAACGACTGAGATCCGTGTTGGAGGATTCACCCTCAAGCAGACGCGACGCTACGGTATCTCAGCGGACCTGGTGGTTGAGATGGCGCTACCGTATCTGCGCACGCTAGCGCAGGATTATGCGATCGTAACGGTCGCAGTTCCGTTCACTTTGTTTGGCGTGCTGGTGGGTGACATCGTTGAAGTCACCAGCCGCTTCATCCCCGATGGGCTGGGTGGCCGCGGGGTGACCGGTAAGAAAGCCATCTGTGTGGGTCGCACTTGGAACCTAGACCCAGCGGCCGAAGGCATGGGCACGCTAACACTCTGGTTCGCACGCGACAGTGGGCGCGTGGCTGGGTACGCGCCCACTGCGCGCATCGGGGCAAGCGTGGATAATGGAGGCGACTCATTCACAATCAATCTCAACCCTGTCACGTCACGCAACGTTGCGTGGTCCGAGTCAGGCGATGACGTGGCCAAGCACTTTGCGGTGGGTGATGCGGTTCAGCTAGTGCAGGCAGATGCGGATTCCCCTACAACTGCGCAGGGAACAATCACGGCGAAGCCTGACGCTACGCACGTCACTATTCAGTTCGATGATCCCTGGGTCCGTGGTAGCGATGTTTGGGATCTACGCTTTCTGATTGGCATCGGTGAAGACCTGCACATCATGGCAACCGAACGCCAAGCTGCTTACTGCTGGGTTGCGGGGGAAGACGGTGAATACATGTTTGATTTCTACCCCGTGAACTTCCCCGCAGCGCGGGAGTTTGTCTAATGCCCATTCCGATTACTCCGCCTCATCCCACCACACGGCTAAGTGACAAAGGGTATTACGAACGCGTAGCCAATGACGTCTTGCGTGAAGGTCGGCCGATGGATGCGGGCTTCGTGTGGAAGCTGGTGGATAACGTCCAGCACATGGTGGATGAGTCTGGATTCTACCGCATCAACTGGTGCAACCAGGGATCGGATGCAGACGGCGCGTTCATGATCGCGAACGACGCAGACTCAGACGGGGACACGGGTCCGATACTTTGGTGGACGTGGTTTCCAACGCAGCTGGTTTTGGATTCGCAGTATCCGCGCTTTGATATTCGCATCTGCGTGAGCTGGAATAAGTTTCCCAGTCACACCTTCCAAGTGACTCTGTGCACACCGGACGTGCAACCACCGGTGCGAGGCCTTGCGCGTGGTGTGCTTGGTACGTTTTCAGGGGTTACCAACTTCAATACGTTTGCGTACGCGCAAGCCACCATCCCATCACGCAAGATCGTGGATGCGCCGCTGCATCTGATTCACGCGCCCACTACGGAAACGGATCCGGTTGCCGTGGGTGACATGGCTTGGCTCAAGTTGATGGTGGAGTCCGAGCCATTCAACCTTGAAGAAGATCCAGCTGTTCACATCGTTTCGCTTCAGGTCAGGGAATACCTGCGATGAGTGTCAGCCGAACAGTAGGCCTTCACCCGGACGTGGAAGGCATGACGAAAGGAAGCATCCGCGCCGCATGGCCTGTGGCTGCGGACGTCATCACAGCCACTAGCAAAACGGTGAACTGGCTACTGGGTAGAGCAATCCCCCTAGTCATTGACGGCGGTCATATGTGGGGTGGGGGTCCATCAGGACCAGTGAGCAAGACTCTTCACTATCGGTATGAAGTGGATGACGCGCATCCGATGGTGGGTAGAACGTTTGTCATCAGCTCAGAGCGCACAGCTGGCGTAACCATTGACGGTGAGACCTATCAAGTGGGGAACAGTCTACCCACGGTCATCCACACTGCGGTTCGCAATGATGATGGTAACGCAGAGGTTGCGTATTCACCTACGTTCAGTTGGTTTGCTGAGCAGACTGACTGGGTACAGCTGCACCAGCTGAACGTCTATCACTGCCCGATGGCGCAGCTGACTGCTGACGTGGGCGTGGACCCAATCAAAGCGCGCTCGCAAGTATTCGATGGCCACGACGCACGCCAGTCCATCGCTGGACTGGCGCGTGCAGTCGATGATCTACGTTCCACATACTTCAGGCGCGGGACAGTTTTCAACTGGGCGCATGGCGGCGATGGCTTCACCACCGTCTTGCACTTCGTTTACCAGCTGCTCTTTCAGAACTATCCGATCAATCCTGCGATTCAAAACCGTTTGATGTACAACGGTGAGACTACGCGGGACGTCAAGGTCAACGTCTACGCAAAGGTCAGTAGCGGTGCGACAGGGACCATCCTGATGACCATGACCAACGGTGCTACGTGCACGTTCACCGTGACCAGCACGTCCGCTACGTGGCACACCACGCAGACGCTGACCGTGGAAGTGGATGACCCAACACGTTGGGAAACTGACGGCGGCATTCGCGGTGGAACGCGTGATGAGTTGAAGGTGGAAGTGAAGGTTGCAAGCGGTGGTCAGACTCTCTACCTGCTTGGCATATCGATGTGGGATTCCGGTGGCGGCTGAAACTGAAAGGCCCCGTGTCTATATCTCCGCAAGGTCAACCGTACATCAACGCAGTTAGCGCGCTCGCATCGAAGACGGGTGATTGGATCTATGCAAGCGATGGCCTTGATGGCATCTGCTTTGAGTGGGTCTTCGCGTTGGGCGCAGGCAACGTAACTGGAACGATTGTGGTGGAGCACACCGCGCAGCTAACGGGAACGCCACCCACGAACGGGTCACGTATCATGCTGCCGCTTGGCAGTCTGCACACGTCGATGACGCAAGTAACACTTGCTGCAGCGCCTAGCCCATCTCCAGAGGTAACGCTGACCGCTGTGGTGACCGGTCGGTTGGAAATCAACCTAGGCCGTATTCCCGCGGGCGTCATCCGCTGCAACTACGTCTTCGCTAGCGGGTCAGGCGCATCACCCAACACTGCCACGTGTTACCAGACGTCCACGAGTAGGCGCTAAGCCATGGCCACCTTCTCAGTCCCAAACATCGGGGACCAAAGCGTTGCACCATCGATCTCACCATCGATCGGAGCGGACGCAACCCTCGTCGATGGCACGCAGCTAGACATCGTTGACCCGGGAACGCTGCTTGGTGCAACGCTCAAGGCGGACTGGGATTCGCGCGCTGGAGTTGCGGCCACGTGGACTGATCAGATCGGTTCACGTGTGCTGACTAACTTCTCAGGCACCACCACGTTTGGCGCGGATGGGTCGTTTTTCAACGGCCAGTCTGTTTGGTTGATGGGCGCAGGCGCAGGCATGGGTTCCCCTATGTTCACGGCGATCGCTACCACAGGAAACAATGATATCTGGGTCACGTTCATCTGCAGGCTGTTAGCCCCGCAGTTGTCACAACCACTCGTGTACCTCACTGACAACGGCAATAACCCAACCATAAACTTGCTTCAAACTGCATCAGGCAGTGGCAACGTTACAGCATCCACAATCACGGCACCGTTTGTGCCAGACACAAACGTCCACCGTTACGAATACGGGATTATAGGCGGCCGTTCCATGATGTTCATCGATGGATCGTTGCGCGCCAGTGGCGCAACGTTCGGCACAAGCCTTGCGCGTGACCTTACTCGCGTGCAGCTACCGCGCAACGCAGCCTCTGGATCGGCAGGCATCAACGTTGCGAGCCTTCGCATCATCACGCCTGCACCTACCGGACTTCAACGCGCGCAGCTGCGCGCTTATGATTCATCCATCTGGGGAACGCTATGACTGAACTAGCTGAGATTCTCGGACCATCGCTCGAGTTGGCGAACCACAAGATGGACGTGGCTGCAGCGTTGCAGCTTCGCTACGGCAACACGAATAATCAGTTCCACGTCATGAACTACGGCGCAGTTGCCGATGGCACTACCGACGACACTGCTGCGTACCTCGCTGCGTGTGCGGCAGCGGTCACGGCGGGCGGATGCGCGCGCGTTGTGTTCCCTGAGAACAAACCCGTGCGCATCAGACAGGGCAAGGTCTTTAGTACAAGCACGCACGTCGCTGGCTTGCACTCGGTGATGCTCGTGGGTGCGGGGCAAAACGAAAGCATCATCATCTGGGATCCACTGGATGACGCTGACTATCTAGTGCGCTGGTTCACGAGCGGCGATTACTACGCAGGCGGTGGTGCCGAACGGCTGCTAGTCAAGTGCATGAGTCCGAGTGCGACAGGCCCCGTGTTTCACGTGACCGATGGCTATATGACGCGCTTCAATGATGTGGCCATATTCGGTTACGGCTCATCGGGCGGGACGGGCATACTCGTTGATAATGGTGGTGTCACAGCACAACACGTCGTTCTGAACAACGTGATGATCCAGGGCCTTGACGTGGGCTTGGACGTGGACGCTGTGCAGGCCATGTCTGCGTATGAGCTGAAGCTGAACCAGAATCTAATCAACGGTATCTTCCGTGGCGGAACGCTCGCATGGTTCGGTGGCCTGCTTCAGGGTGGCGGCGCCGTCTTTGAGTTTCGTCCTACTGCTGTGAGCTCAGTCAACTTCCGTGCGTACGGTCTATATTGCGAAGTGACCGGACCCGCCAACACGTTCAAAGCGTACGCTGCTACAACTGGCTTCGGCTTCGGTGGATTCATCAAGGTGTGTGACTGCACGAACAATGGCACTCACATGTTTATGGACGTGGACAGTTATGACGTCCACCTTGAAGACATCGGCGGCGCAGTTACTATCCCCGTGCTGAAGGCGATCGATGCAAGCCTGATCGGAATCAATCTAACGCCCGATCCTGCGATGTTCGATCTCGATGCGGACACGCAGACGCGCACGGTCTTCTTCAACCCAGGTAACCTTTCGGTCGGGACCGCAGCGCCCACGCACCCGGACATCACGCACAAGTCTGCAAACTTCGGTCTACCGATCCAGCTTGCAAGCTTCACCCCTGCGCAGCGCGCAGCACTTTCGAACGTTGTTGAAAACGACCACGTCTATAACAACGTTGCGAAGGTCCCGCAGTATTACACCGGTACGAAGTGGCGCTCATATCGCGAGCCAAACCCCGCCGACCTTCTGGGCGCAACGCTGCTGGCTGAGTGGGATGCGCGCATCGGTGTTGGCTCAAACATCTGGACTGACAGTGTCACGGGGCGCGTGCTCACAGGCACAGGCTCGCCAACGTTCGGCGTAGACGCTGGCAAGTTCGGTGGCCGCAACGTCTGGAAGTTCGTGGCCGCGTCGAGTCAGTCTATGGACACGGGCGCCAGCGGCGCCACGATCTTCTCTGCGGGGGTGGGCGCTTACTACATCAGCTTCGTTGCGCGTCAGACCAGTGGGACCACGACAGGCACCCACCAGGGCTACGTCAACATGCTCGACAATGCGAACACCACGATCGGAATGCAGTTCAGCAGAACCGATACGTCAGTCTGGAACTCGTATCAGCTTGGAGGGTTTGCGCACTCAGGCGGTTCAACCCCTGACACCGCGCAACACCTATTTGAGATCTTTCTCGACGGCACGGGGAAACGTTACTACGCGATCGATGGCGTCGATGTTGGCGATGGACTGGGTGGCAACACCACAGCTGTCATCGTGGAGCGCATCATGATTGGCGCCTACGTTACTGCTTCGTGGTTCTCGAACCTTGCAGTTGCGCGAGTGCGCGTCTGCACCACGGTGCCAAGCGCAGCGCTCAGGACAGCGCTGCTTGAAGTCGATCGGGACGTGTGGAACTTCTAGGATGAACTTCATCACGCCTTCAGCAGTGCGTACGTGGCTCGGGTCCTTCCTGATGTTTGAGGGATCCGAGCTAACCCACATCGATGACCCACTATTTGTGGAAGATGCAGACGGGGAAGTCATCACGCGCGTAGTGGTCACTGCACCGGTCACGTTCGTAACCAGAGAGGACGGTAGCCCTGTGGCTCTACGTAAAGCCTTCACCAAGCCATGGCACACAGGCGAAACGGCCACACCGTTTAGCATTACCGTGCGCCACCAAGACGGGACGCCACGCACGGACATCGCCTATGCAAGGTTCACGTTGGTCAACGTGGCCAATGACACAACGCTTATAGACGCGCAGCCATGCCAGACCGTGGTGGATGGCGTGCTCGCCTATCGGCCGAGTGCTGGGCAGATGGCTACGGCTTGCTTGTTTTCAGCGCAGTTCACGGCCACACTTGATACAGGGTACGTCCTACCAAGCTTCATCGTTGAAGGTGAGATTGAAGCAAGCCTGTGATGTACGCAGCCGCAGCCACCATGCAAAGCTTGCATGTACCAGCGTCCACCATTCAGAGGATCTGGCGCATGGCGGCGTGGCTGGCGCCATCGAGTGGAGCGGTTCTAGCCGCGGTGCTCTTCACGTATCGGTGGTTTGGATCGCGCGCATCGATTGATGACGTGGGCACTGCGGTAGCGGTAGTGTCGCTCGACACGAAGGCTGCACAGAAAGACGCGCACCATGCTGCGAGTCTTGCGGATGACCACACCAAGGAACTGCATTCCATGTGGTGGCACATCGTGGCGATGCGTGCTGAGCTTCGGGTGTTGCGAGAGTATGGACGGCAGGATGCGCCAACGCGTTCCAAGTACATCGAGCAAGCGCAGGGTTTTTATGAGCTGCAGTTTGAAGCGCAGCTCAAGACGCATGCGAACGATCCCGCTGAAGCTGCGCGTTTGGCGCTGCTAGAAACGTGGCGCCCAGACCGTTGAAACTTAGGAGCATGCTCAGTGCCCAGACGCGCAGCCAGACACAGGGAACTGATTGAACTAGAGCTGACGTCACTCATTCAAAAGCTGGCTTACCTACGTGGCGACGGGATGACGCCACGCTCATTCCCCGCAGATGAGCGTGAAGTGATTGAAGCGTTTGGCCTGGCGTGCTGCCGCCTGAGTGCAGCAGACACCATCGCGCGTGAAGCCAGCACAGGCACCTACGGATTCACGGGAGACGGTGACTACAACCGTGGACCGTTTGATGAGACTGAGAAGGAAGACACGTCCCCCGGTTCCCGCCGCAGAAAGAGCAATCCCGCATGACAGCTGAAACGCAAGACGCACTCGTGAAGTATCTGGGCTTCGTGGTCACAGCCGGTCTGATCATCGCCTGCGCGCTACTGCTACCAAACCAACCTGCGATCCTTGCGATCGTAAGCGGCATGGCAGGTGCGGGCTACGGTGGCGTCAGCTTCAATACGCCGCTGAAGGCGGTGCGTAAAGCCAAGGGACTGGTGAGTGTGCACGCGCCCAGCAAAGATGATGCAGCGAAGATGCGTGAAGCAGTGGCAAAGGTTGACAGCATGCAGCCCCCGGCAGCGGGTGGTCAATCATGAGGCTGCTAGTGATCGCACTAACCGTAATGGCCGCAGCGTGCGCGGGTTCGCTGCGTGATAACGCAACGCTCGCCACCAACACAGCGCAGTCCGTGCTGACTGCAGTGGATGACGTCTGGGCGCCGCTTGTGCAAGACGAGATTGCGAAGGCGCGCGGCATGGACGATGAAGGCTACAAGCAGCACATGGCTGCGTTCGTGGTGGTCAATGAAGCGATTGAAGAAGCGAGGCGTGCAACGCAGCTGCTGAACTTGGCGGTACAAACATGGGACGCGCAAGCGGATGGTGGCCACATGTTCACAGAGATAGTCCCGTGCGTGGTTCAGGACCTGCAACTGATCAGAGCGCTACTGCGGGGACACGAAGCGAACGCGCCACCGCAGCTGACGCAGGCGCTGAACATCATCGAGATCAGTTTGATCGCGCTGAGCAAGCCCGGGGCTACGTGCGTGCGCAAGGTCAAAGCGACAACTCTGTCCGCAGTAGCAGTGGGGGCATCATGAGCGTGGTGGGTCGCTTGTTTGTTGCAGCGCTGACCGCAGTCCCGCGCATCATCGATGCGGTGCGTGGCGCTGCGTCGAGTGGCAAGCGGACCCTTGACCCGCCGCTGGGTGAGAGTGAAGCGGCGCGCGCTCTCAGGTTGGAAGAGCAGAGGCGTGCAGAGCTGCAAGCCAGGCGCACGCTGCTGGAGTTGCAAGCCAGGCGCACTGTGCTGCTGGCCGATGAGCGGCTGTGCGGGGAGTGTCCGAACGCGTATCCGCTCAAGCTTGGTGAAGCGTGCGGGATGTGTGGCCGCATTGACGGGAAGCTGCCCGATGACAACTGAAGACAAGCCGAAGCCACCGCCGCTGCCATCCGCCGCTACACCCGTGCGCATAGCGCTGCGTCCGCTCAGCCACTCTCAGCGCTGCGCCATCTTCGGGACGTTCGCTTACAGAGCTACGCCCACCGATACCGCGCCAGAGAAGGTCGAGATCAACACGTCTTGGCTTGCGGCCAATATCGTAGTGGTCCCCCTGCCGCATTTGAGCCACGTCAACGGGGGGACGCCAGTGAAGGCGCGCGTGCACAAGCTGGTAGCTCCGAAGCTGCTGCAGCTGTTCGATGCTTGGCGCACCGCACGGTTGACCCTTCTCATCCGCACGTGGAACGGCAGCCACGTCAGCCGCTACAAGCGGGGCAAAGCGGGTGGCGGTCCGATGGACCTAAGCAACCATTCGTGGGGAACTGCGTTCGATATCAACGCGCAGTGGAACCGGCTAGGTCAGAGACCCGCAGTGCAAGGCGCACCGGGTTCGCTAGTGCTGCTTGTGCCGATCGCGAATGAACTGGGCTGGGCGTGGGGTGGTGACTTCGGTAACCCGGATGCGATGCACTGGGAGCTGGTCAAGCCTTAGTCACTGGCTTTTCACTGCAAGCTCTTCCACGTACTTGAGGACTTCACCCACGGACTCGAGTGCTGCAGCGGTGGGAACCTTCTTCGCACGCGCGTAGGTGCCCACCAAGATCGCTGCCACCACCAGCAAGCTGGGCGTTTGTACACCAGCTGCGCGCGCTTTCTTGAGCGCGTGCTCTGCAGCATCTGTCGCGTACTGCATCACGGCTCGCGTGATAACGAAGTTATGCGTGGGGATGGTCATGGCTTGAGCGCAGCCTCTAGCTTGGCCACGTACTTCACAAGCATCGGATGACAGCAGCCGCCGTCGAGCGATCCACCCGCTATCTCTGCACGCATGTGGTCCACCACAGCCTGCACTTCCGCACGCAGCTCAGGTTTGTGTTCAAACCAGATGCGCGTAACGATCGCAGGTCCGCCATCGTTATCGAAGCGGACCGATTGATCGCTGCTGTAGTTGACCGTGTCCTGCGAACACATCACTGCTTCACGTGGATCCATCACCCCGGTCTTCAGCATCCACGCCTTCATGAAGCGTTCCCTGTGGCGGTTCAGCGCGCGCATCTTCTTCTGCACCATCGCCATCACTGCATCGTTCATCGTCGAGTCCATAGATCTCATCCAGCTTCCCGGCCTTCGCCAGCTTCACCACCAACGCGTGACCTGCGAACGCTTCAGCCTCTGTCATCCATCGAGCCACCGGGGTGACGTCATCACCTTGCAGGATCGCAGTCTCGAATAGTGGCGGTGCACCGAACGGGTTGACGTTCATGCCATCCCAGATGGTGCTGACAATCAGGTCTGCGTTGATTCGCGTCCGCGCCACGCGTTGATAGCGCGCATCCTGCTTGTACCGCGTGAACCACTTCAGACCGATCGGAAAGCCCTGTCGATTGAGGTAGAGAGGAAAGTTCGCAAGCGAGGGCTCCATGCGTTCCAAGCGTCGCTCCATCTGCGATGTGGATAACCACAGCTGCCTGCGTATCCGGTTACGGATCACTTCATCGTTGCGGCGCGCGCGCCTGGTGCGCGCAGTCGTGTGTGGCAGGTACATCGATTCACGCCTTGCCCACTCCTTCATCCGCATTGGCTAGGTCCTTCCACGGGGTCACGTCCGGGGACGTGCACGCTACAACGCGCGTGACGTGAAGGAAATCCCTACGCGCTGCCTTGCATGCTTTCAAGGTGGCTTCTTCTTCATCGGCCGCGCTGACCACGTAGGCTGCGGTTCCGCTGGCAGCGATGCCCTGCACGTAGAGCGTGACCCGGTAGCTGTTCACGGCTGTACTTGCGCCCACAAAGCGAAGTCTGTAATCAGCTTGTCCGCTGCAGCGCGTGGTGTTTTGTCTGTCGCACTGATGGTCATCCAGCGCCTACGCTTGTCCCTGCGAACGCGCAGCACAGCTGTCCACCCAGCGTCATCAAACTCAAACCGCGGGCCTTCTGTCTGGGTCCAGACCTTTCCCGCTTCGGACTCCAGCCGCTGCAGTTCGGTCAACAAACCTGGGTACTTGGTGATGGTCATAGCGGCAGCACTCCCGAGTAATCGCACCGGTCAAACCTGAAGTCCGCAGCAGCGTGGTCCGCCGCAACGTCTGCAGTCCCCAGGTCGTTCGCTTCCATCTCCGCATACACGAATGGTCCACCGTCCAGCAGGAACCGCACGCCGCACGTAGCGGTGGGCCATGCACCAGGCTCTTCACCCAGACTGATGAGGACCTGCGTGGTGTCAGGAACCTTGATGGCTTTGCCATCCAAGTCACCCGCAGCGCTGCACTTGACCGCAAGCTGCAAGCCCGTGCGCTGCACTTCGTAGCTGTACGTGTGTGAGAAGCAGGTCAGCGTTTCGCGTGTGTCGATGAGCGCGCACACGTCCGAGTCACAGACGGGGTCAGCCGCGTCATCACTGCCGCACGCGATGAGCAGTGCGGCAGTGATGACCGTGAGTAGGCTGCGGGTGGTGGTCATTGGTCTGCGTATTCCTTCGCTTCACGTAGCCGGTCAAAGTAGATGCCACGCGGTGCGATGCCTTCACCGGTCAGCAGGTATTCAGCGCGCCATGTTCCGTTCCGAGAACCGGACATCATCTGCTTGGTGATGACGTAGCGTCCGCACTCGGACGTGTAGATTAGTTCATTCCAGTCCGTACCCTTGACGGGCTTCGGCCACTTCACGGTGGTGGTCATCACTCTTCCAACTGCGCAAGCGCAGCCTGTGCTTCTTCAACGAAGGTCTGCGCGTGCATGATGGCGTCAATCAAGTTCGCTCGCAGGTCCGCGGCAGTCTCGCAGCTCTCAGCTTCGCGCATCGCTGCTGCGATGTAGTCCACTTCGCGCGATGGCAACTCTGATTGCAGGGAATCGACTTCATCCGCAGTGATGTCAACGCGTAGCTTCTTCTGTTTGGTGGTCATCGTCTTCAGTCCCTTCATCACCAGCGCAGATGGCTGGGCAGCAAGTTGTAGATGCGCTCAATCGCGCCTTCCATGATGAGCGCCTGTGCAATCTGACCGTCCAGCCTGAGCGCGCGTGCGTTCATGCTCAGCAGCGCAGCTTGCCGCACGTCCCTGTGGATCGCGGGATGCTTGGACACTTCCTTCAGCTCTTCAGGGGTGCAGCCCTCAAGGTTGATCGCGGTGTTATGGATCTGCCCGTCATCGCGAATACTCAGAGTCATGGTGGTTACTTCTTTCGTTGCGGAACCGTTACCGCATGGCCTGCAGAGCGGTGGTCTGCAGGCGCAGCGGTAGTGGTCAGCGTGCGTGCTTCCAGTCGGAGTCACTTGGGTAGATAGGCTCTAGCCCAGTCTTCTCTGACTCTCTGAACTGCGGTGGGGTGCGCGTGCACGTGGCCATCGTAATCTGCCGCTCCGTCCATTGATCGGGGAACACGTCCCACTCAGACTTGCACCACGCTTCGTGAATCTTCAGCAGGTCATCGGTACCCCACTGCTGCAAGAAAGATTCGTTGCAGTTATCGAACGCGCGCACAGCATTGCGTAAGCGTTCGATGCCCGTCTGTTCAGAGTGACTCATGTGCTTCCCGTTTCCCTTCAGCGTTGATTCGCTTACGCATGTGCCGCAGTGGGTGGCTGCGGCAGCAGCGTCAGTCCAATCAACCGATCACTAAGCCAGCGCGCTCAGGTCCGCGCGTGTACTCTTCATCTAGCTCAGCGGTCAGCAGCCGGTCATTCATGTATGCGAGCATGGTCATCCACACTGCGTATCGGTGGCCGCGGTTACCCGCAATCATGTGGATGTGTCCAAGCATTCCGTTCAGATGTTTGATGTTCATGTTTCGCATTCCCGTTCCGCCTTCCAACCACTCAACCAACAACGTTCACTCTGGGAGAGAACTTGATTGCGTGCAAGGCGACAATCAAGTTATTCAGCTGGCCGTGGGAAACCCTAATCGTTTCCGGATGTAGGCGCTGATGCTCAGGTCTGCTTTGTAGGCCTTCGCTTCCACTTCCCGCTTTTCTTTCGGGGTCAGGTGCACATACGCGGGCTTGCTCTGCTTCTTCTTCTGCACCGGTCTGCGCTTGCTGCCGCTGCCAGGACGGTAGCCGCCGTGCTTCTTCTGCCCTGGGGTAGGCTCGGGTTCTGCTGGCGACTCCGGGGCTGGAGCTGCGTGGGACGCCACTGCGTGGCGCCAGTTAGTGCACGCGCTGCAATCGCATAGGGCTGTGTCATGGCCAGCGTTGCCGTATGGGTCTGCGTCACTCGCCAGCGCAGCCAGGCCAGCCAGCTTACGGGCAAGGTCACTGGCCATCGTTGCGTAGGGGGACGCTTCAGCGGGTGCGGGTGCGGGTGCGGGGGGTTGCGAGTCTGGTGTGTGTTCCATAGGTCCTGAACTTGCGGCTGGCTTGCGCGTTTTCAAGGTGTGTTGCGCGTGTGCACGGGCCAGCTGCGCCTGCACCTGAAGCACTCGATGGCGCGCCATGATGGCTTCACCGATCGCATCTTCCAGCGCCAGCCGGTTGACCCCGGTGCGGTGCGCACGGTGCTGGCTGCCAGCGGTCAACGCTTCCCGCCGCAGCTGCACGTAGGCAGCGCGCGCCTCATTCGCTGTGCGCTGCCAGGTTCTGATTGAGTGGTTCACAGCGCAGCCTTGACCGCTTTGAGCGCGCGTGCTTGGCCAGCTGCGCCAGCTTTGTTGAGCATCCACGTTGCCCACTGCAGCAAGGTGTCACCTTCGCTGGCGCGCCACTTGTTTGGGTGCGGCAGGCTAGCGAGGCGCACACGCGCAAACTCTGAATCCAAAAGCATCGCAAGCTCAGCGGCCTTATCCGCTGCGCGCACGTGCGCCTTCTTTCGGTTCAGCTTGCGGCGCGCACCGTCGATGGCAGCGGCTAGCTTCTGGTCCGCGGTGGTGGCCGCATCGCGCGTGGTCTTCGCCGCACAGTCATAGCCCACCTTGAAGTCACGACCGTCCGCACCGCGGATGACGCACACCAGCATGATGCCCTGCGCGCAGTAGTCACACGATGACCCCGGTTGGATCGGGCAGTTCGGGTCACCCGGGATCGCCTGGTACTTGGATACGAACGTACCCACCAGCTTGAACGGTGCGATGCCTAGGCCAGCTTGCTCGAACGGGTGCACTCGGTTAGTTGCAGTAGTCATTGGACTACTATTCTAGGATGCAACTTGATTGCGTGCAAGGCGACAATCAAGTCAACCTGAATCCCTAAGCCTTTCGCGCAGGTCAAGCACTGTGATGCCAAGTGTGCGCGCTGTAGCTACGCAGTCCGCAGTGCCGCTGCCACCGGGGAACGCGATGACCACGTCCGGTCTGAACGTGGTCAGCATCAGCCGGTTGCGGATGGCGCCAGCCGGGTTCTTGCGTCCGGGCTTGCGGTAGCGCGTCCACTCAGCGGCGAAGCGTTCGCACGGGACGCCACGCAGCAGACACCACTCATCGGCCAGCGCATCCGCACCGGGTGCATCGCCATGTCCTAGCGCATCGATGCCCAGCAGTTCATGCGTCGAGTCTAGAACTTCAAACAGGGTGGAGCGATCGCTGTACTTGCGGCCACCGGTCACGCACAGCTTCACGGCTTGCGGCCATAGACGTCAGCGAAGTAGACGTCGGTTCCTTCTGTGACTAGCCGTTCAATCTCGTAATCGGGAATGCGAATGGATGCGCCAAGCTTGATGGCGCCCAGCTTCTGCAGAGCAATCAGCCGATCGATTGTTCGCAGGCTGATGGTCAACATGGTGGCCGCTTCCTGCTTGGTGTACAGCCGCTTTGCTACTGGCGCCTTGATGGGTGGTGGTGGTGGTGGCGTGACTGGCGTGGGCTTCGTGGACTTCTTACGTGGCATGCCGCTGGCCTAGCATGGACACGGCTGGACTCAAGCAGTCACTGCTCAAGCATGAAGCTAGGGTGGTTCCACATGATGGCTTCGCACCGCTCGCACACGCGCACGTCATACTTGCCATCTATCTCGCTGTGGTTGTCACGCGTGAACGTAACCGTGTGCGCTTCCAGCTTGCCGCCATTGCCGCAGAACGTGCAGACGTCCGGTGGCCGCTTCATGTTTTGCTCCATCACCTTGAGCAGCAGCCAGCGGGGAACGATGGTCTTTTCCATGGTCAGTTCCGCCGCTTGTTTTTCGCACGCATGCGATCGCCTTCTGCACGCGCGCTTGCCGCCACCGCATCGCAGATTTCTTTGCTAGGCATTTCCCACTTGCCGCAGTCGCATGGAAGCAGCTGGTCCGGGGGCTGACCGAACGTCATGATGCCCGGTAGCGTGCTGTCCAAACCGTGGATGAGCTTGAGCGTGCAGACCCGGTCCGCGTTTTCTTCGTACGAATAGATCCAGTAGTGGAAGCGCGGGTTTTCCGTCGAGCGGTAGCACCGATCACACGGATACTTGCGAGCCACTGCAACCACGTAGTCAGGCAGGCCAGCGCAGAACGCTTCCCACGCAACCGCTTCTTCAGGACTGAACTTCGGTGGCGAGTTGCTCATCAGTGCATCCCATCCGGTGGAGTGCTGCGCGTGTACTTGCTGAACGTGTGCACGGGGTCTGCGCCATCGCTACTGACGTAGTGCTCATACCAACACTGCACGATCTCGCGTTCAAGTTCCTTGCTCAGCGGGAAGTCCCCGCTGCCACGCAGCACCACCGATCCAAGTGGACCATGGACTTCCCAGGTGGCGGACCCATGCGCCACGCAGTTCAGTGGCTGCGTTTCGTACACGGCGAATGTGTCCGGGGTGATGACCACGAACATGGGACGGGGCGAGTCATCGTCCCCGATTGCGTGCAAGCAGATGGGTGGTCTGGGCGGTGCGTTGTCTCGCGAGTCCATGGGAAGCGGAGCCAAGCACAGCCGCTGCAGCCGGGTCTAGAAGCCTGCAATGGCTACGCGTTGTCTGATTTGTCACAGCTACAGTCACAGCCATTGCAACGCGTCTGCATCTTCCAGATATCATTAGATAATCAGCCCAAGTGCGCACGCTTTGGGAGCGTGAGGTCGCTGGTTCGAATCCAGTTGCCCCGACAAATACTTAGCAAGATATCAAGCACTTAGCTTAGCCCTCCCCCTGGCAACCTGCGCAGCAACCCCCGATTTACGCATCTGATTTGTCACAGCTGCCGTCACAGCCAGGTCAAACGTAGGCAGCTTAGAGACTGCGGCCAGCAAGCTGGGTGGCGAGACTCGACGGTAGATCGCCATCACCATGTCTAGCCCCTTGTGACCCAGCAGGTCCGCGCAGTGGTGCAGCGGGACGCCAGCTTCAGCCATCAGTGAACAGAAGGTGCGGCGCAAGTCATTGCAGCACAGTGACAGGGGCAGGGTGCGGATGAGGGCTTCAGCTGCATCTTCGCCTTCCTGCTTGCGCGCTTTAGCGATGAGCCACGCGCGCGCGCGTTTCCAGTTTGCCTTCAGGTCACGGTCAATCTTTCCCCACCGTTCAAACAGGGGCTTGCCTGCCTTCGCTCCCTTCAGCTTCAGCTTCATGATCTCGACTGCCGTATCGCTGAGAGAAACCGAACGCGCTGAACCATCGGTCTTGGTGCCATCCACCCAGACGGTTCGCTTCTCAAGGTTCACGTGCTCTGGATAAATCAACTGCAGCTCATCGCGCCGCACACCCAGGTGCAGATACGCAGCGATGTGCAGCTTGCGGTTCACTCGCACGCGTGTGCTGTCACTCGTATGGTCGATGAGCGCCTGGCAATATTCGGGCTTCTCAAGCCAGACGCTTCCCGGTTTGTAGTAGAGCTTTTGTTTCTTGAACGCAGCGGGGCGCAGGCTCGATGCGTCACCGTGGTAGAGATTCATTTCCTTGGCTGCACGCAGTGCAGTGATGAGGACACGAATCTCTTTCTGGATCTGGTGGCGTTGCTTGATGGTGGGCTCACCACCATCCGCAACTTCAACCAGCCGATCGTCTACGTACTTATTCACGTCCGCTAAGATGAGCGGCGCGACTAGACGATCCTTCCCCCACACCATGACCAGGTGACGACCTTGCGTCCTGTGAAACTCTTTCGTCTTGGGACGTGCATTCATCCGCACGTCCCGCCGCATCAGCTCAGCAAGCGCATCTTCTAGCGTGAGCTTTTGCGCTTCACGCGTGGCGCGATCGGCGGGAATAGCTCGCTGGACTTCGATGCGCCTAGCAGCTTCAACTGCGGGCTTCCATTCCGTTTGGTGGGTGGACTCTCTGTATCGTTTGCCGGCAAGGTCGTATCCGGAGATCCACCAAACACCACCGCGTTGATACAGTCTGTCTTCGAGAGTGGCTCGCTTGCGTGACATGGATCGTTACTGCCTCCCGCACGCAAGTAGCGCTCTAGCTTTGTCTGCGTCCATCGCAACTGCTTGCCCACTTGGATCGCGCGCTCTTCCCGCATGATGCGGCGCGCAGTGTTCAGTGAGACACGCAGGATTGAGGCAACGTCAGCCACGGTCAGAAGCGGTTCACGTGCAGCCATGGGTTACCCCTGTGTCATACCATGCCAGTTGATTCACGCCTTGCATTCTTGCAAGGCTAGGTAGCTACTTGGTTTCTTCCCCGTCATCACCGTTGTCTATCCGGTGTTTCGTCTGGTCAAACCATCGACGGTGACTGATCCCCTGGCCGTATCCGAGCCACAGCCCAGAGAAGAAACAGGCCAGGCATACTAGGGCACATAGCGGCCAGGGGATCATGGGTTCACCTACGCACGCGCGCGCATCGGGGTGATGTTCGCAGTTCTCAGTAACGTAGCCTCATCCGTTTCAAGCCACAGCTTCTGCGCTAGCATCGCGTCTGCATCAGGCAGGTGACCCACCGGCTGCACGCACAGCGAACGCAGACCACGTCCCGCACCATCGACTTCAACCACGTTGCCATGCTGACCGCGGCTGATGCGGTAGCGCCTGCCGTTCATCAGCCGCACGTGGAAGTGTCCACTTGCGCGTAGCTCTTCTGCTTGGTGCGGCGATAGCATTTCCACCAGCAGCTTCTCCGCGCGCGCGTTCGCACGTTCGTGTTCTAAGAACCTGCCACGCGATGCCAAGCGCGCTGCATGGTCATGGCCTGCCTGCTCTTGTGCGTAGCGATCCCGCATGGCCCACCGTGCATTGCGCTCTTCAGGTGTCTCTTGTCTGATGTCCGCTGGCTGCGGCATTGGTGCGGTGTACAGCTGTCCCGTGTAGAGCTGCGGCCATGGCCACTGCAGTTGCCATGCGTTCCCTGCCGCTGGCGATGCTGCATTCGTGGTCCACGTGACAGGTGTCGATGTTCCACCACCAGTCACGTCCCCTGCTGCATCCCAGACGATGATGGGTGTGGTTGCGGTGGTTGCATTGCTAGCGACAGTCCACGTCAGGTGCTGCTTCCACATAGCCATTGGCATCGCATCACCCGCCTTGCATCTGCGGTACGAAGATGATGCGGCGCGCAGCGGGATCGAAGTCCTGCATGCGTGCACCCTGCTGGTCATCGGCGCCCATGCGAAACGCGCTATAACCTTTCTTCTTCAACACATCGAACTGCGCGCGCGCTGCTTCCACTTCAGCGGGTTGGTTCGGGTCCCACGTCACCTTGCTATCACCGGTCTTGTCCATCACAGCCATCGCACCCAGGTGGTCCGGGATGCTGCTGAAGGTTGCGTCCCCTAGTTCCGTATCGTTCTCGGTGGTCATCGGTCTTGTCCTCTCAGCGGGTGGTCAATATCGATTCGAGTAACAACGCCTGCACTTCCAGAATCTCAGCGCGGCTATCCAAGCGAATGGCATGCCACGCAAGTGTCTCGCCCTGCGTGCGCCACTCGAGTGCGAGCGCGCGCTGTTCTGCGGCAATCTCTCGCCACGATTTGATCATGACGTGGATGCGCGCCTGCACGTTGGTCAGCCGCACGACTTCGCCAGCAAGCACGACCTCTGCGTAGTGCTTGCTGACAAACTCTTGTACGTAGCGCGCCTCTGCTAGCGCCTTCTGAATCCGTGCATCCGCCTCATCGGGGGACACTGCTGCTGCTTTGGTGGTGGGTCATATCCTTGCGTCCTTTCAAGGGTCCGACCTTGCGTGATATCAAGTCCCGTGGTACGCGCGCAAGGTTATTCCGGGTCACCGTGGAAGAGCGGCGCCTGAGTCTCTTCAATGACGCGTTCGCATGCATCCTTGATTGCGTCCTGCACCACTGCATCCTTGCGCAGCATCAGCGTGGTCCACAGCACCTTGCCGTGTTGCACGCGGTAGCGCAGGCGCACGGGGATGCGGTAGAGCACCCCACGCTTGAACGCAGGGATGAGAAGCAGGAACCCACCGGGGACCTTGAGCGGCTGACCCGCCGTGTCCGTGTGCGATTCCTTGTACGCTACTTCAATCTCGCCAGTGCTCAGGTTGGCTTTGGCTGTGGCTTCTGAATCCACACGCACGGTCAAGCCACGCGACATGGCCAGCATCTGCGCGGGCGTTGCAAGCTTGAAGCCCAGCTCCCCGAACAGACGTTTGCTGTCCTCGTCTTCCGCAGTGGTGATGTCACTGATGTGGTCCTCAAGGAACTGTGCGAACCCCAGCTGTCCACGTGGATCCCCGTCGATGCCTTCCCACGCCAGCCACTCGGGTGACCAGGGGAACATGTACCTAGCGCGGTGCACGCAGAACGCAGGCACATCATCGTGATAGTCATAGATGGCCTGCAGACTCTTCTCACCCACGAAGACTGCAGAGCTGGGTTTCTTGAACCGCTTGATGTGATCGATGAAGCTGGCCAGCGTGGACAGGTGCGCGCAACCTTTGATGCGCTCTGGGCGTTCAAGGTACTCATCCAGAAATGGCTTGAGTGACTTCAGCTCTTGACCATCGGGGACCGATACGATCTTCGTGCGGTCCAGATCAATTACATCCACCGCTGAGTTGTCTAGCGTGGCTTGGATGATGGCAGCTGCATCCGTGGTTGCCTCTGAGTAGCTGGCCATGTCACACGCTCCTAGGTTCAGCGTTGTCATTGGCTGGGTCGACTGCACCCAGGTCACGGACTTCATCGTTACGTTTCACTTCGCGGATGCCTGGCAATGACTGCTGCCGCGGATTGTCCGTGCTGAAGTTGCCACCTTTGGTCAGCCAGAAGACTGAACCGCTGGTCTTGGACTTCGGTTCCTTACTGTTGACTTCGTAGCCCACGCCGACGATCCCACTAGGCTCTGAAATGAACTTCAGCCTGAGCGTAACTTCGCCCGTGCACTTGTCCGCGCGCTGCTTGGTTTCAGCAAGCAGGCGCAAGCCCAGCTTATGGATTGCGTGCGACAGATCCGCAGCGCATTGGCCATCGGCTACATGTTCGATGAAGCGCGTGGCCGAACGCGCCCCCTCATCGTCGCTTACTGCCGTTGCATCTTTGGACATCGGTCCCTCTATTTATACAGCGTGGTTAGTGCAGTTACTCCTGACAACTGGTTACTTTGCGCGGCTAGCACACGCTCAATCGTCTCGATGCGGCGCAGGACATCGTTGAACTCTAGCCGCTCTACGTAGTCCACCGCGGGAATCATTGGCGGCGGCGGCAGCGTGGGTGGCCGCGTATCTCTGCGGGGTGCTTGCTCGCTGAAGCGTTCCCCGTCCGTAATCTCAATGCGTACCCCGTCCTTCTGTCTGCGCCAGCAGGTGATGCACGTTCGGTGGTGCGGGTTCACTTCGCTAACCACCTGCTTGGTTAGCTCTTTACAAAACCTGCACCACAACTCTGGCAGTCCGGTCATGCTGCGATGAAGTCCACGTGTTTGGTCAGCCGTTGAATGAGTCCTGAGTTGCGGCGTGGTGGGTTTTTCATTCGCAAACCCTGCTGCATTCCCTTCTCATCACCCACGATGATTACGCCTTTCTTGCCCCGGGTGATCGCAGTGTAGATCAGTTGCGGCGACAGTAAATGTGTGTGCGTCGAGTGACACACAAAACAGATCCACGGAAACTCCGAACCCTGCATCTTGTGCACGGTCAATGCATACGCCAGCTGCAGTGCGCCTGCCTGCTGCGGCGTGTAGCCCACATCCCCACGGTCCATGAAGTTGACCGTGACTTTGTCTGTGGCCACGTCCACTACCGTCCCCACTTCACCGTTGAAGATCTGTAGCTGGTAATCGTTTTTCGTTTGGATGACACGGTCATGGATGCGCAGCTCAGTCTTGTCCCGTCTGCGGTAATGCGTTTCGCCTTCACGCGGTGGATTGATGCGTGCCTGTAGCGCCAGGTTCGCTTCGGTCACGCCACCAGTGCGCGGGTTCTGCGGGATGAGCACCTGCAGATCTTCGGACGTCGCACGCGTGAACAGTTCGGTGATGGCGGGTGCGATGTCAGCGGACGTGGCCACTGGGATGAAGCGGAAATCATCGCGCTCAGTGTGCAGGTCAGGAAGCTTGCGCTGCAGCACGGCCTGACTGGCCTGATTGATCCAGCTCAGCTCTGCTGCGCGGTGGAGTTTGGTCAAGCGTGCGACGGGGACTAAGCCTGACTCGCACAGCTCACCGAACGGGCAGCCAGGTCCCACCGGGGGAAGCTGGTTCGCATCGCCAATCAGAATCAGCCGCGTCTGCGTCGGGTCAATCGCATCCAGTAGGAACTGCAGTAGGACGATGTCCAGCATCGACGCTTCATCGATGATGACCACACTCGTATCAATCGGGAAGTGGTGGTTGAGCTGCGGACCGTTGCGCCACTGCAGCAAGCGGTGGATCGTCTGCGCTGGCTGGCCCGTCGCTTCAGTCATGCGCTTGGCCGCTTTGCCAGTCGGCGCTGCCAGTTCGAACGGCAACCCCTTGGCGTCAATCTCTTGGATGGCAAAGCGTAGGGACGTGGTCTTACCCACGCCAGCGCCACCGGTCACGCAGGCGAAGCGTGACTCCACCATCAGCCGCACAGCCAGCAGCTGCGACGGGTCTAGCTCGATGGTCACCGCTACCACCCATCCCGCTTGTGCGTGTTGCCCGTGCGCCATCGCTTCCACCATGAACACTTGCAGTAGCTGTGTCCGCAGTGTTTGCATGCGGGTCCGAACCCAGCGCGCTCATCGGATGAACAGTCAGCGCTGTGGCTGCGCGTCCACCCCCAGTTAGGACTGGACACGCAGCGGCATAGTGGCGACGGAGATTCAGCGGGTGGCCTGCGTGACTTGCGCCCAGCCAGGCCAGGGTACAGCGCAAGCCAGAGGCTCTCTAGTTCGGTGGTCACGACCCGGACCCCTGCGCAACACGAACCAGGTTCATCAGCGCGGGATCGGTGAAGACGTTCGGCGCATAGCGCGTGATGGCCCACAGCATCACGCGCGCCTGGTCTTGTTTGCTCATCTTATCTAGCGCCTTGCACACGCGCCGCATCGCGGTCAGCTCCATGCGGATGGCGTCCCGCCCCTGCTTCTTCGCTTCGCTAGGCGTTGGCAACTTCTGCAGAACGGTGGTCACGACGCTTGCCTTTCCAGCATGCGCGCGATGCTGACCGCGCACGCTTCTTCTGCCCTGTCCAGCTTCACGCTGTAGATGCGCGCGCCACGCTTGACGCACCGCTGCATTTCCAGCACGGCGAAGATCTGATTGATGACTAGGTCAGGCGATACGCTCAGCAGGTCCGCTGCAACTTCACGCAACCGTCCACCCCACATGAAGCAATGCCCGTCCTGCGCGCTCAGCTCTAGCGTGTAGAGGATCGCTGCGCGGATGCGTCCGGGTGCGTCGAGCGCAATACCCATCTTGCGCGCCACCTGGTCCGCACGCTTGAAGCCGAACCCATCGACGATCGATGCAAGCTCAAACGGGTCCGCGCGCACGTGCTCCACCACACTGGCGAGCGATCCCCACGTAGCAAGGCACTTGGCCACCTGGCTTTCAGTCAGCCCCCACCCACGCAGCTGAGACATGTGCTCACGTTCGTGGCTGACTTCAGCGTAGGCGGTGGCGATGGCAAGCGCGCGCGCTTCAGTGATGCCCGTGACTTCCATCAGCTTGAGCGGTTCACGTTCAATGATGGACCACAGCGATTCACCGAACGCTTCCACCAATGCGCGCGCGCGGGATGCGCCCACGTCTGGCAGCCGCGATGCCATCCACAGGACTACGCCTTCAGCTGTGTCCGGCTGCACTGGCGTGCAGCTCTTCACGTTGAACTGCTCACCGTATTTATCGTGGCGGCTGTGCTCCCCGATGACTTCAACCGTGTCACCCGGACGCACGTTTAGCAGCTTGCCCACCAGCGTAACGCACAGCCCACCCACTTCCAGTTCACCCCGTCCCCACCCATCGGCCGCAAGTACTTTGTGCGATCGCAGGGTCCCGCGTAGCTTCTGGGTGGTGTGTTCAACGGCAGGCATGGTGCACCCGTAAAGTCAGGCCAGTACCGCGAACACCCGTACTAGAAGCCGCTGGCCTGCCCAGCTTCATCGGGTCTCACTGCAAGCACGCGCGCCATGTGCAGCGCATCGCCACCACCCGGCTAGGGCTGCGGCGCGCGCGCGTGCTGGAGTCTTCAGCTACCGGCTACGAAGTCCTGTCCCTCGCCGCCACCGGTATCCGCACCGTTGCTCATCGTGCTGGTGTCAAAGCTTGCGTCACCGTCATCGGTGGACGGCTCTGGTGCATCGATGATCTTAGTCAGCTCACCCAGCAGCACCGTGTTCACATACTTGACGGTTTCATTCGCCATGCGAAACAGTTCCGGGGAGACCACCGCACCACACGTCAGCACGGGGATAGCGTAGGGCTGACGGTCCTCACTCATCTTGAGCGATGCCTTGCAGTAGAAGCTAAACAGCGGGTAGTTCGATAGCGCGATCGTTCCCGTCTTCGGGTCACGCGTTCGCCGCTTACCCATGTGGTAGCGGCTGAAATAATCCTGAGCGACTTTGAGCGATGTCCTCCGGAACCGGATGACGCACGGTTGCAGGGACGGCAGCTCTACTGCGAACACGTTGTGAACGGGACCGCAGCGACGTGACCGCTTCATGCGTCCGGTCTTGGGATCGGGTCCGGTCTTCCACTCCGCATCAGGGCAGCCCTGACAGGGACGGATCGTCCCGTCATCCATCACACCCTTGATGCGGTCAAAGCTTCTACAACGCACGTTCGATTTCTTGGCGGCTTCATCATACTCGCGCCACTCATTCGTTTTGTGCGTCTTGATGAGGACCAGATCCAGATCGCGGTCAAGGCTCTCAGTCAACGTGTCATAGAACATGTTCGCTTGAATGGGATCGCCGTTACTCTGCGTTCCCTTGAAGTTGAAGACCTTCGTTGCAAGCTTGATGTCCTCTGGGCCAATCTCGGCTAGGCCATCATCTTCAATCTCGATTGCGTCAAAGCCCTCCAGCGCAGCGAGTTGGTCACCGTCAGCGAGTGCGAGTGCTGACGCAGGTCCATTTAGTACAACTGCACTGGCCGAACTATCGGCCAGTGCAAGCGTGGTGTTTGCGGGTGCGTTACCGTTTGCCTTCTCTTTTGCCATTCCGATTGATGCCTCGTTGTTTTGGACTGTCACGTCCATCCGGACCTATCCCGCGCTTGGCCGACTTCAGATCCGCCACCGCGAAAAACTCTCTGATGCTTGCCATCGTGTCTGGCCTGCACTTGAACCCGAGTCCCGCCGCCACGCGCAGCGCAGTTGCCTCGGACACCTTCATCCACTTGGCTACTCGAGTGGATCCCCAATCGTGCATCAGCCGCTTCAGAAACTCTTCTTCCACATCGGTGATGGGCGGAAAGTCCATCGCCGCATACTTGCCAGCCACTACTGCGCGCTGACCGAATGTATCCCTGCTGGTCTTCAGCTTGACTACGTTCGTATTACCCATGGTCATCGTCCTTGTGCGTAGCGCAGCCCATTCGCTGCACTTCTGCACAGACTCTACACCGGTCAACCGACTTCCCCCAAGCCGTCATCTTCGATGGCCAGCTGTTTCAGCATGCGGTCCATGACCTGCTTGGGATCGCCGCGTAGCTCATATCCACTATTGAGGCAGGGCTGTTTGTGCGGACAGCGCGTGCACTTCTCGCCAACTGATTCGAAGAATCGACCCATGCGGATCGTTCCGACTACGTTGCGCAGCAGCGATTCAAGACGCGGGATGTCCTGCTCAGTCCGCCGCACTTCGTACCAGGCAGGTCCGCGCTGCTGGCCCTTCGCATACTTGACGTCACCCGGGGCATCGAGTCCGTAGAACCGAAGCTCTTCAGGACGCTTTGCCTCTTTCTTGCCAGCCTTCTGATACGGAACGTAGTCTGCCAGGTGGACGTAATGAATCTCGGATGGGAACTGGCCCAGCACCTGCACGTGATCCGGTAACTCGCCGTGTTCGGTGTACGCTTTGGCAACACGGATCAGTTCCGTTTCCAATGCTTCACGCTCTTTCATGTAGCGACCCACCGTATTGATGGGCAGCTCCACGTGTTCACGTGCGATCCACAGGCCAGACTTCATGGCCGCGCTGTACACCCCGGACTCCCAAGAGTGGTTGAGCGCTATCTCATTCGGCTTTGTTTGCCCTGTCTTCCAGTCCGCCAGCGCAATCGTCCCGGGCTTACGCATTGGTTCGTGAATCAGATCGGTGTGGCCGCTGCACCAGTAGTCCCCGATCTTCACGATGAAGCCCGCCTCCAGCAGGCGCACGCTCTTGACGTGGTGCTTCATATTGTTCAGCACGCCAGCAATCATTTCTGCGCGCTGCACAGTAATCTTCTCATCGTCCGCATCGTACCAATGGACCTGCCTGCCGCTGACCGCTTGCGCCATCTCAAGATCGTAGACGCGCTGGCAGCTGGCCACGTCCACTGACCAGACGTCTTGATGGCCCAGCATCTTCGGCTGCACCTTCGGATTACTGAGCGCGCGCGCAATCGTTTCGTGCGCGGCAGTGCCGCTCATCATACGGCCGTTGCATTCGGTTTCACTCTCGCGGGACTTGCCTTCAGCGGTGGCATCCTTGCCATACTTGAACGCACGCAGACAACCGTAGTCACCTGAGATGGCGTTCAAGTCTGACTTGTGAATCGGATCGTCAATCGTTCCCCAACGCTTGTAGTCCCACGCCATGCTGCTTACTCCTGTGCGGATAACATCCGCTTGAACTCACGCTGAATCGTTGCGAGCGAACACACGTTGCGATCCACCAGGTGGAGCTGTTCGCAGAACGCGCGCCCCCTGCCAGCTGGTACACACAGCGTCCCGCAGATGTTGTCACCGATGAACAGGCTGACATCATCGGTGCGGTCACCAGTCACCACGCGCGCGCGTGTGATAACTTGCTCATCGGGTGCTACCGAAACGTAGTGCTGCACTTCATGCTTGCTCATCGTCCCGTCCCTTTCGTGTTGGTCCACGTCACAGCCACGCGTTTCCCTCGAGTGCTTCATCCACAGTGGTCCCGAGCCACGTAGCGAACTGGTCACTGCAGCTACCCCACAGGTGCACAAGCGACTGCCGTGTCATCGAGCAAGACTCAAGCTCAGCTACAGCAATCGTCTTGCCGCACACCGCGCAGCCTAGGTCTGCTGCGACCGTGAACAGAGCGCGCTGCACAGCCATCCGCATGCGCGGCTGGATGATGTCCTCGGATAGAGCGAGCGCGCGTGCGATGTCACGACGTGCACGCTGCGCTTCGCATGGCATCGACGCACGCACGTCCGGTGCGTGGTCCATCAGCACGTCAAACAGCTGACCATGCCGGGTGGTATCGGCAGCAGCGGGCATAGCGAGTCCTTTCGCTTCGCACAGCGGGGCGGTTTCCCATTGCGCGAATACGCGTGTTACTTCAGCTCTGTTCGGAATGCAATAACGCGCAATGCAGAACGCGCGTTTTCGCGGATGACCCTAGGCTGACTCGATTGCGGACTGAAGACGCAGCAGCTGACGGGCAGTCAGTGGGGCGCACTTCGCCAGACGCAACACACTCAGGGTGGTCCCAAGCTGGGCGCGTTCGGCTTGCGGCGTTTCAAGGTACGATGCCACCGCGTTGTCATTCGCGGGGTGCGTTTCCGAACCAAGCTCGACCGGGTGCATGCGGCGGAACCTACGATCGTAATCACAAACGATCTACAAGGATTTCGCGGACACCATGAAATTCCATATATGCGGGAATGTCGGCAAGGCTGCTACAGTCTGAAGCGTGCACCCTACAACGGGACAAACTGTAGTCTTTAGCTAGCTGTCATGCTCGGAATCGCGCATTAGCTCAAGTGCGATGACAGAGTACAGCTGTACGCTTGGCGTGTTCGTGAACTGTATGCTTGACAGTGCGGGTACGATCCCTGCGCTGGCTGCCAGCTGTCCGATGGCCGTTCGCAGGAACGCGCGCAGCACTTCCACGTGTTCGCTTGGAGCAGGCTCCTCACCCGGTTCACCGTGGATGAGGTAGTGCTGATGTTCCCTGTAGTGCTGCAGCAGAAGCAGCATCGCGCTCCCCCGGGGCGATGCTTCACCCTTCTCCCAGCGCGGCACTTGAGACACGTCCACGCCGCAGACATCCGCAAGGCGCTGGCTTGAGTCGCCAACCAACTTGCGAATCCGCCGCAGCCTACGGCCGAATCGCTCTTCTATCGTGGTCACTAGACGTCTGAGCTATACAGCTTGGACTTGCGCACATCTGCCATTTTATTTCAACGTTGATGCTTGATGCGTTGCGCGTTTTCGCACTAGTTTGCGGGACGTCGATGAACGCATTTGCTGACTGGCTCATCAAGGAACGTGAAGCGCGTGGATGGGATCGCGCGGACCTTGCCCGTTACGTGCGCTGCAACGTGTCCGTAGTGGGTCGGTGGGAGAACGGTGAAACGTTCCCGCACCTGCCGCGCTTCGCAGCTTTGATGCGTGTGCTCAGCTCTGATGCGAACACGGTGCTGCGTCTAGTCCCACTGGCAGACAGTGAAGACAACGCCAGCGCTGCGTGAACGCTCGACGCAATCTTGACAGGGATGGTGGAACGTATGACAAGCCGTGTTGACTGGCTGGTGTGTGCTCTGCCCCCCCTGAGCTGCACAGCAGCCAGTCCATTTACTCTGCCGTTCAATCGGCGCACTCTGTGACCGCACCCACCGATGATGGGTCGCATCCGCCACGTGCTGCGCGCAAGGTTCGTAAGCTTCACGAACCACCACCGATCGATAAGCGTTCGGTCAGTGACTACTTCATCGCGGACCTGCGCAAGTCAGGCTTGGATGACGACACCATCCGCGCTGCTGGTCTGTACACCGAAGACCGCCCCCTAGCGCTGAGTGAGATCATTGGGCGCGCGTACCCACGCACGTGCGGTCCCGCGTTGGTGTTCCCGTTCCACCTGCCAAAGCAGGTGCGACCGTTTGCGTTTCGCATCAAGCCTACCAACCCGCGGATGGGTAAGCCAAACCGCGCAGGCAAACGCAAGCCCATCAAGTATGACCAGACGAGTGACGAGAGTACGCTCGTCTATCTGCCGCCGTGGGTGCGGGAGTCCGGTGCGCTCAATGACACCACGCAAGTTCTCTACTTCACTGAAGGTGAGAAGAAGTCACTTGCGCTAGACCAACTGCGGCTGCCGTGTATCGGTCTGACTGGCGTGTGGAACTACGCGGCCACCGGTGCGGACGTCCCCGCAAACGACGCGCCCGAGCGATTGCACCGCACCATCCGTGAACACGTCACGGTCAGTGGCCGCGCTTGCGTCATTGCCTATGACGCAGACGCGAAGGAGAAACCGCAAGTGATGCAGGCGGCGGGGCGCCTTGCGGGCGTGCTGCTTGCTGCGGGTGCGGTCAGCGTGCGGTTTGTCATGCCGCCGTCTCCCGAGCACAAGGGGATCGATGACTACCTAGGCGCGCACGGCGCAGCCGCCACACTGCAGCTGCTTGCGAGCGCATCCGAGATTGAACCGATCAATCCGATGCAGCCCACCGCACGCATCAAGAGCATCAAGGGGATGGAGCGCGCGCCAGTGCCTGAAGACCTGCGCTTGCCGATGGGCTACTCGATTGAGAAGGACGGGGTGCTGTGGCGCACCGCACAAGATGAGCGCCACTCGGATGCGGTGGTGGCGCGCGGACCCATTCTCATCCAGCGCTACCTCGATGACTACTACACCAGCGAGGGCCGGGTGGACGTGGCGTTCCCTCGGGACGGCCGCTGGATAAGCGTGTGCGTCGAGCGCAAGGCCATCTGCGATTCACGCACGATGATTGGATCGCTGGTTCCGTTCGGCGCGCCGGTCACCAGTAACAACGCCACTCGCGTCATCGACTGGTTCGATGAACTTGAACACGTCAACACGGGCAAGCTTGAGCGCACCGCATGCGTGGGCAGCTGCGGCTGGCACACCATCGACGGGGTCCGCACGTTCGTGGCGCATGAACCCATGTTCGCTGACCCCGAAGAGGCGCCACCGCTTGCGCTTGATTCGCGTGGCGACAGGCGCCGCATGTTCACTGCGCTGCAGCCACGGGGCGAGTTGAAGGAACACACGGCCGCGCTTGCTGCAGCGTTCGCATCCGATCCCATCAGCGGGGTGATGATTTGCGCTGCACTCGCTGCGCCCCTGCTTGAACCGCTGGGTTGCCCGAACTTCGCGGTGCACCTACCAGGGGATTCATCGCGGGGTAAGACCACCATGCTGAAGCAAGCGGCTAGCGTGTATGGCGATCCCAATAATGAACACTGGGTTGCGAACTGGAACACCACCGCCACCGCTGCGGAGATGAGAGCTGCGGTCCTGTGTGACCTGCCCCTGTGCTTCGATGAGATCAGCCAGGGTGACCGCAGCCAGATTGAGAAGCTGATTTACATGCTGGTCAACGGGTCCGGACGCACCCGCAGTCAGCGGGACCTGACCATCCGAGAAACATTCGCGTGGCGCACGATTGTCCTATCCACCGGTGAGCGTGGGTTAGCGGAAGAGTCCGCGGCCAGCGGCGCGCAGGTCCGGGTGGTGCAGCTGCCCGTCAGTGGGATAGGCCAGCTGAACAGCGGCGAGATAGACGCAATCCGCGATGCCTGCATCCAGCATGCGGGGTCATTCGGGAAGCGGTGGCTGGAAGAGCTACTCTCGATTGAGGACTGGACTAGCTACCGCACGTCATTGGCTCTGTATCGTGACCAGCTGCGAGCGCTAGCTAAGAACAGCCTGCAAAACCGTACAGCCGCATACTGGGCCTTGCTCTGTCAGGCGGAGAGTATGGCGGCGCAACTAGGGGTTGGTTTACGGAGTGGCAAAACTGTCATAGGGTTATTCGAACGGCTGAGCGGCAGTGGTGATCAACTGCGCCCAGCCAGCGAACGCGCACGCCAGCATGTTGAAGAGTGGACAGGCATCGAGCCACGCGCCTTCCCGGAACTGCGGACAGCCAGCAGCGGGGAAGATGAGGCGTCATCGCGCTCCATGCCGCACGGGATTATTCACGGCTATCTGCGTCGCGACGGGGCGATCGTCTTCTGGCCAAAGCAGCTGCGCGAGTACCTTGAGGCCAGCGGCTACGCGTACGAACAGGTATGTAGGGACTGGTTCACGCGCGGCTGGATTGAATCAGGCAACGATGGACGCTGGCAGAAACCAGTCAGCATCCATGGCCGCACGCAACGCATGGTGGTTCTGCTGTCCCTGCCCGTAGTTTCTGAGGCGGTGGGCGCGTGAACAGGTCGGTTGTTACATGGGTTTACACAAGCCCGTACACGGGTTTGTCTAACGATCCCGTGGACCTTACACGCTTTACACTACTTACACAGACTTTGGAGATACCTAGGAATGGTTTTGGTATTTGCGCACGGCAGATCGTCCGAGCAGCAAAAACAAAAACGACTCCTAGGTCACTCTGTTTTTCGTGTAAGCCGTGTACGAGTGTAATCGATACTGAAAGTATTCGTAATCATACAACAATAGTAAGGTCGTTAGATTACACAGGTCTTACACCGTTACACCTGAGACTGTTTCACGGGAAACAGAGAGTGTTTCACAGGGGGGTGGCATGACCCGCAGACCCAGCAGCCTGGTAGCAGAGGGACCTGAAGCCCCCGTTGCAGAGCCTGCGCCTGCGCCCCTGCCGCTCGAACCAGAGGCTGTGGCATCCGAGCCTGTGGAAGTTGGCGCGCCTGTGGAAGGCGCTGACGTGCTGGCCTGCCCTGCCTACCTGCTGGCCACGATGAACCTGGCCACCACGCTTGGCTGCGTGGCGGGTGGCCTTGAGTTTGTGATCACCACCAGCCGCACTGTCTACGCGCAGGCGCTGGTCAGCGGGACGGTTGCGTTCAGCGGCAAGGAACTAGGGCGCATGGCTCAAGCTGCGGCGCTTGGCCGTGCTTACGCGCCGCAGCTTGATGCGTGGTGGGCGCGCAAGGTGGGTGAACCCGGCTGGTCACTCGACTGGGCGGAAGCGGTAGGCGGGATGGTGGCGCCGCACCCGCATGACGTAGCGCAGTGGACGATCGGGGAAGTCTTCAAGCAGCTGGGCGTGACCCTGCAGTGGGTGCGTCTGGAAGGGTGAGACAAGCGATGGGTAAGCGGGTGCAGCAGTACCACTACCGAAGTGTCGCAGTTGAGTTGGGACCCAACCGTTTTTCACGGGACACCTGGATCCTTGAGCCATGGTTTCAGCGGGACGGGATGCGCCGCTCCACCGAAGGCAAGTTCAAGCTGCACCCGGTGGCGAAGCCGAAGCCCACTAAGCAGGGTCCGGTTGCGCGGCATAGGCCAGAGGACATGGCGCCCAGCCGTGGTCTGTACGAAGTCACCCGCATCACAGACGTTACGGCTAACGGTGGGTTTCAGGTGGTGGCCAAGTGCACCGGCCTCTATTGCGGTGGCCGCACCCGGACCTTCCAGTCCAGCGACTGGGGAAGCAGCAAGGTCAGAGTGCGCGGCTGCACTGCATGCGTCGCACAGCTGCGGCGTGAAGAGCGGCTGGCAGCCAAGCGGTTGATGGGGATCTCATGAGCACAGAGGGAACGGGCGCGTGCGTGTGCGGTCAGTATCCGCACACCGATGCATGCGTGAACCAGCCAGCGAATGACAACGGGCAGCCAGCGATCCGTAAGGGTCAGACGTGGCTCTTCCAGGGGCAGACCTGGAAGGTCCATGACGTGCTGACCGAAGGGGTGATCGTTCTCATCGGTCCGTACAACAGGCGTGACCTGAACGGTGTGACTGCTGAAGAGCTGTACCTAGCTGGCCGCTTGCAAGCAGAGCCACGTGCAACTGCGGTCAGTAAGAAAGCCGAACGGCTAGCGGCGCAACTTGAGCGGCAACGCACCCGCCTAGCATCGCGCCCGATGGGCAGACCGAAGAAGCCGAAGCCCGATGCAGTGCTGCAGCCATGGCGATGCGCGCTGCTTGCGGTGGACACAGCGAACAATAGCGGCTGGTCCATCTGGGTGGATGGTGAGCTGCGCTCATCGGGGGAAGCGAAGAAGGACCAGCGCGATAGCCTCATCCATGTATGCAAGCTGGTGCATGCATACGATCGTCCCGCGGTGCTGGTGACTGAGAGTGCGGCAGGCTTCGTGTATCCGGGACGTGGTGCATCCACGCTCATCGCACTAGGGCAAGCGCGGCAGGCATGGCTTGAAGCATGGAGTGCAGCGGGTGGCCTGAAGACTCGCCGTGTGTCCGTGGTCCCATCGCGCTGGCGCGGTCAGTTGTGGGGTGGTGGCCTGAAGAAGACACTGGGCAGGGGCAAGACGCACGCAGACTTTGAACGCGACTGGGCTGTCATCCAGCTGAAGAAGATTGGCGTGGAAGACGCAGACGCGCAGACCATCGAGCAAGACAGAGCCACCGCCATCTGCATTGGCAGCTGGGCGGTGCGTTCAGGGGAAGTGGGCGCAGCACTACCCATCAAGCTTCGGGTGGCAGCATGAAGGCGCGTCATCAGGACTACATCGATGCGGCGCATGCAGTTGCAGTCATCGCGGTGGTGATGACCACCGCCACGCTATCCATCATGACGCACAAGCTGTGGGCGCTGATGCGAGGTCGACGATGAGCGCAAGCAGGAACTTCATGCTTGAGCTGACTGAAGAGCAGAGCGGATACGAATCCATCCGGGTTGCTTTCGGCGTGTGGAACGATGTTGTCTATGCGCTATGCGACTCCGCCTATCAGCTGCGTGCAGTGGGTGAAGAGCGGCAATGCGATGCGATGCTCAGCGATGCAGAGAGCATGTGCAGGCGCGCACGCTTGCACATCAACAACATGACCCTGCGTGAACGCGCTAAGGCGGACGCAGAACTAAACGCAGTAGAAACAGGGACCCCGGTGCAACCATGACAACGCCAGGCTGGACAGACTTCGTATGTAAGAAGTGCGTGCGCAAGGTGTCACGACCCGAGTGGTCATTGAACCGCAGTGACCTTTGCTACAACTGCCGCCACGGTTACGGACCGATCAAGTCCGAGCGGCCAGCGCCCACCGCCCAGCAGGAACGCGCTGCAGCAGATGCGTTCAGCGGTAAGGTGATGGGCAGCAGTGGCGATGATGAGGTCACGGTGGTGGGTGTGATTGAAGCCATCGCAGAAGTCGCATCCAGCAGCGATAGCAGCAGCAGTAGCAGCAGCTCATCAGACTCAGGTGGTGGTTCCGACTTCAGCGGTGGCGGTGGTGATGGCGGTGGTGGCGGTGCATCGGGAGAGTGGTGACATGGCCAAGCGTACGCAACACGCGGGCCTTGATAGCAGGTCAGTGCGCTTGCTCGATTGCGGGGAGGACAGCTCCACCCCGGGTGTGTTCGGTAAGCAGCTCTATGATTGGGAAACGTGCTGCGATGCGTTGCTCAAGCAGCCGGGTGAACGGCTGGTGGATGCAGCGCATCGTGCGCTTCGTAGGTCCAAGCGCATGGGCAGGGTGACCAAACGCACGCAGGTGGCAGGCATCATTGCGGCGAGTCACCGGCCTAAGAGCTGTGACCCGTGGCCAGGCATCGAGCGTGCAGCCGCGCTGTGGCGGGGGAAGTCATGAGCAACTGGAATGAGAAGGCAGGGCCAGACCAGCGCTGGGTCTGCGGCGCGTGCGGCAGGGTGACTGAGGCAGGTGCAACACGGGACACGCTGCGCGATGCGTCGTGCATGACGTGGGGTGTGCTCTGTCACGCAATGCAAGATGTGGAAGGACGCTGGGTCGCAGTGGATCCAGAGCCTGCGTGCGCAAGGCTCAAGCAACTGGAAGGCGAGCCATGATCGATCGCAACGTTGTGATGTTCGTGCTGCTGATGCTGGTGGCTCTGCTGCTGGCAGGCTTCGTAAGGGGGCATGCATGACCGGACCCATCGTGTGGAAGCCGAACGATTATGAACACGGCTGGGTTGCAAAAGTCCCACCGGTCACGCTGAGCGTGGGCAAGTCAGACCAGCATGGTGGTGACGTCTTCTGGCAATGCCACTGGCAGGACGATTGGAAGAATGGCCACGCGGACACGGTGGAAGAAGGCAAGGCAGCGGCGATTGCGTGCGCTATCCACCTGTGTCGTAACGCGTTGAAGAAGCTGCAGGGGTGGACATGACCACCGCAGCCAATGACAACGGCAGTGCGATGGAGCTGCGGTGCGGTCAGTGGCAAGACGTGTTGGCTGACGTCGAGTGCGATGCGTTGATTACGGACCCGCCGTATTCAGAGCGAACGCATGCGGCATACGCGTACGCCAGAAGAGAGGGGCGCGGCCTCGACCTTGAGAAACTGAACAGACGAGCTATCGACTACACGCATATGACTAAGGCGCATGTAATAGACTTCGTTGCCTCATGGTCACCGCGAGTACGTGGGTGGATGGCATGCATGTGTGACCACCAACTGATCCCGGCATACCAGCAAGCGTATGAGGCGGTCGGCCGGTACTCGTTTGCGCCCCTTGCCTGCATCGAACCAGGGTCACGTGTTCGTATCAGCGGTGACGGTCCGTCGCAATGGTCTGTGTTCTTGATGGTGTCACGTCCTATGACGCGTGAGATGCAACGGTGGGGAGCGTTGAAGGGTGCTTACGTTCTGCCTTACCAGTTGACTAGACGTGGAGCATCCGAGGGCAAAGCCATCATGGGTGGCAAGCCATTGGCTTTGATGCAAGACATCATCCGCGACTACTCACGCCCCGGGGATCTCATCTGCGATCCGTGTGCGGGGGGTGCCACCACCCTATTGGCTGCAGCAATCGAGGGACGGCGCGCCATCGGGGCAGAGATGGACCCGGTCACGTATGCCAAAGCGCAGGCGCGTATTGCGCGTGGCTACACACCCGTGATGCGATTCGGAGATGAGCAGCCGAAGGCGGTGCAGCAGAGTTTGCTTACCGCAGCAGGGGAAGAGCGATGAGTAGCAGCACTGGGTCACGCAACTTCCCGTGGTCCGCGTCGGATGTGGTGGGCGCGCTGGACTCAGAGCCTGATGTGCATCTGCCTTCAGCGCTGCGTGAACGGGACTTTGAGGCAGCAGTGTCTGGGCTATTCGAGCGGTGCGGCGATGGTCTGTGTGCACGGCTTCGAGCGGCACACGCGTTTGATGTGGTGCTGTTCGATGGAGGTAATGCGTATGAGCAGACTGACTGACGGGTTGCCAGGTCCGAATGGACAGCTGCGCATCCCGCAGCGAACTGAAACCAAACTAGAAGCCAAGCGGTTCATGCAACGGTGCCGCAGTGAGAGTGGCACCACGTATGAGCGCATCGCCAATGCGACTGGGCGCGCGATGACGCACGTCTATGACGCGTTCAACGTCAACGATGACAGACGTCATCTGACCTACGCTGACTTGATTGCGCTCAGTCGCCACTCGCAAACCAAGCAGTTCGTGGCGCACCTACTTGCGCCCATCGAGCAAGGTATAGGCGGCAAGGGTCCCCCCGATGGCAGCCGATAACATCGCTGACGTAGACCGTGACCGGTTCGATGCGCTGTTTGTGGAATGCATGCAGCAGATTCTCAAGGGGCTGATGGCCCACGGTCTACCGAACCTCTACATGGAAACGTTTCTAGCGCGCACGCTCGCACTGCGCAGCGCTGCCTGCGATGAAGATATCGGGGTGGTCAGCCAGCGTGTGACTGCGATGGCTGAAGAGTACGGAACGCAGAACGCCAGCGCCTATGCTGAAGCACGTGAGCTAGGCCGCTTGATGAGGGCCACGCATGGAACCAAGCACTGACCCGGACCCGGACACAGAGCCGCAGCCTGCACTCTATCTCTACGGGTTCCGTGACCCCGTCACAGATCGCATCAACCCCACGCTGCTGGCCAAGTTCATCATGGGTTCGGATGAACCGATTGACGTCGAGCTAGGGCGCGCCATCCGCGCTGAGCTGATGGCGATGGAGCGCTACCGCG